>Ga0206999_10012_pt1 | contig 53382 bp, 51 predicted proteins | sample Alteio_BWMinCont_92_FD_153482 | JGI IMG/M metagenome (GOLD analysis project Ga0206999, IMG submission 153482) | Enriched cells from forest soil in Barre Woods Harvard Forest LTER site, Petersham, Massachusetts, United States -... | ecosystem: Environmental > Terrestrial > Soil > Temperate forest >...
CGCCACTCCAGCTTGGCGTATAAAACACACTTCAGCAACTACCCACTAAATCTACGGGCTTCTCCCTTTTTTCAGGCGGGACCCGACCGGTTTTCGTTTGATAGCTGCTGTAACATACCCATTACACTCATCTGTCTTTCCGGAGGGGATTTGAGTGCGTAGAGCCTCTTTTCATGCTTCGTTGTGACCGGAGTCCGGTCATGCTGACCTGGTTAAAACACCGACCTACGGCGTGATCTCGTACACTACGCCACCGCCGCCCGAGCCACCCGCAAAGGTGGTTCCGTACAGGTTGCCCTTCTCGTCCAAAATCAGGCCGCCGGAGGGGTAGGCTCCGTCATACCCTGTAAACGTGTACACAATGCTGTAGTTCCATTTGCCCCCGGCACCGGGCGTCAGCTTGTAGACCACGCCACAGGCACACTGGCCCGCGCCGCCGTCAGCAATTCCATAGAGATTGCCTGCCAGGTCAAAAACCTGTTGGCTCAGCGGGGAATATCCAGTCTTGATTCTCGTGAAGTCATGCAGAATGGTTTCTTTCCATCCACCCCGCGCTTTGGGCGACAGCTCGAACACCGTGCCACAGATACCCTTCGCGCAAGTTCCTCCGCTCGCCGTAGCTCCATAAAGATTACCCGACGAATCAACCAGCAACCCCGAAGAAGGGTACAGCCCATCCCCGGGATACGCCGGGAAGCTGTGCAGCAGATGGTGCTTCCAGGAACCATCCGGCATGTGTTCCAGCTCAAAGGCGGTACCATAGTCGCCGCCCACTCCCTTGCCCCCAATCAAGGTTGTGCCGTACAAATTGCCGGCTGTGTCCCAATTCAGCCAACTGGGGGGAGGGGATCCGTCCTGGCAATTTTTCTGCAGGCAGAAAGGGTACAGCATCTTAAACTTCCAGCCTCCCGGCTTGTGGATCACCTCCGCTGCCCCCCCCGATCGGTCCGTAGAGGTTCCCTTCTGCGTCCAGGATCGGACCGCCAACGGTGGAGCCGAACTCGATCAGTACCGTGAACGTCCAGCCATTCGAGCCCGGAGTTAGTTCGAAGGTCGTGCCGGCAAGCCGAGTGCCGCCGTAGTCGGTGGTGCCATAGAGGCTCCCCGCAGCATCAATCGCTAGACCGCCCCAGGGGTTACCCCCGTCGGTCTTGTACTGGAAGCTGTGCAGCATGCTGTACTTCCACATGCCACGGGAATCGGGGGTCAACTGGAAGACCACGCCATCTGAATCCGTGGAGCCAGCGGTCGCGCCATACAGATTGCCCGCTGGGTCGAACACCAAACGGCCCTGCGGGCCGCTCCCGTCGGTTCCGCTGAAGGCGTGCAGCACTTTATACTTGGGCGCGGCCAAGGCGCTGCTAACCAAAATCAGAGCCATCGTGACAGCAATCAAGGCCTTTGCTGGCGATGGGGGGAATTTTGTCTGAGGCATCGCGGTTAGCTCCTGTTCAACGCCCGGGCAGGGTCGCGTTGGAGGTATCCCCGGCTCAAGCTCAAGACGAACATCGTTCATAGACTTGGAAACAGTCTACCCCATCTTCCAGTTGTCCCATGGAAACGCGCAGTCCTTCGGCGTGCCGCCAACTAGCGTAAAATCCCAATTACGCTCATTGAGGGGCTTTGAGCGCTATGGCCTCCCTTGAAAAGAGCCGTAACTCGCTACAAACAGGGGGTTGGCGTAAAACCTCTTTTCATGCTTCGTTGTGACCGGAGGCCGGTCATGCTGGCCTGATTTCGTCAGTTATCAAGTTAAACTGCTCTCCGTTGCTGCCTTTGGGTCAGGGAGCGGTCTTATGAGCGTGCGGCACATCCTGAGCCAACCAAAACGCGACTGGCAGGCTAAAGCGCCAGCTTCGGAAGCTGAAATCGCACACTTGCAATTACAGACGAGAGCTGATTTGCCACTGGAATATCTTGAACTCTTGCGGTTCAGCAATGGGGGAGAAGGCCCGTTTATGGAGCATGACCGGACTTGAGTGGGCCACCCCCGAGCCGCACATGCTTGGCGCGGACCGATCTCGCCCAAGTTCGCTTCCCCATCGCCATGGAGCACCCGTATACACCATTTTGGTGCGTGACATGGGCCTTTGAGGCATAGCTGGGAACGTCCGCGCTACTAGGGCGCGATGCTGAAGACGACACCACCTTGCTGATGCCCTACATTGGATCTATCTGTAGTGCCATAGAGAACACCTTGCTGGTCGAGGACCAGCCCTGGGTTGGGGTTTGCGCCGCCTAAACCAGCAAACGAGTGGAGCACGGTCTCGATCCACCCGCTTCCGGACTTCGACAACTTGAAGACAACCCCATAACTGTACTTGCCTCCGAGCAAAGTCGTTCCGTAGACGGACCCCGAGGAATCAAGGATCAGGCCGCCGTTTGGAGACTCGCCATCCACTATGTCGAACGCATGCAGCGTACTCAGAGTCCAGTTTCCCATTGACGGAGTGAGCTTGAAGACAGTGCCGCAACCGTTATTGCAAGAGAAGTCGCCGCCCCAATCGGTCGTTCCATACAGGTCTCCGGCAGAGTCGAAAATCACTCCCTGAGGGAGGGCGCCATCGGAACCGCCAGTGAAACTGTAAAGCACCTTCTCCGTCCAGCTTCCACCATTTGGCATCAGTTCAAAGACGACGCCTACCTGGTACTGGCCACCGTCCACGGTGGCACCGTAAAGATTTCCGGCCGAGTCCCAGACGAGATTACCCGTGGGGTTGGAACCGTCGGGACCTGCGAATTCGTATAAGGTGGTTTCCTGCCACGTCCCACCAGACGGTTTCAGCTCAAAGATTCCGCCACGGAGATTGGTCCCACCATTGATCGCAGCGCCATACAGATTCCCGTTGGTATCGAAAGTCAAAGCACCGAGGGGAGTCTGCACGTCACTGCCGAAACTGTACAGAACCTTCTCCTGCCAATCCCCAGCCGAAGGGGAAAGCTCAAACACCGCGCCGGTTCCATTGGCTCCGCCATAGCCGGTGACGCCGTAAAGATTGCCCGAAGAATCAAAGATCAAACTTCCACTGGGTTCGCTGCCGTCGGAACCTCTGAAGATATGAATAATGCTATAGCTCCACTTTCCACCAGAACCACGAGTGAGCTTGAAAACCACACCGCAGCTGATTCCTTTCCGGCAGCTGGCGCTCTCCGCCGTTGTCCCATAGAGGTTGCCGGCCGAATCGGCCACCAGCCCCACTGGCTGCTTGGCAGGTTTGCCCAGGAAGTTATGGAGGATTTGGTACTTGCTTACGGCATGGGCATTGCCGACAAGCAGTGACGTGATGAGAACCGACATCCACAGTAACGTTGCTTGAGCACTCTTCGGTTTCATAGCGATTGAACCTCCTGGGGATTCCGAAATGGGCTACCGAGGGTCTGCTTCTGTCCGGTGACAGTAGCACGAAGTGCACAGACGATCAAGCAAGTCCGGCGAACAGGTGACTGTCAAGTTGCTTGTGTAAATAGCTTAAGGGCTGATGAGATAACCGTGTCGGCTCCTTGCGAGCGAGCAGACTTGGAAGCGCTTGTCGATTGGCGATATATCTCGATTTCACTCATTGAGGGGATTTGAGTGCTATGGCCTCCCTTGAAAATACCTGTAGTCAGTCGCTCGACTGTAATGGAGACGGTGTTGGCGCGAGAATCACTCTGTGGCCGAGAGCCTCCAGACGTTTTACCAGTCGTCTGGTAGTTCGCAGGAGGTTGCGTTTGTCGAAGTAGTTGCCGCCCAGTTCTCGGTACGTGGTTCCTTCCTTCAGCATATGGTAGCCGATAGTCAGGATGGTGCTCGCCACCGCAATGATGGCGCGTTTGCTGCCACGAATCGCGGCTAGTCGTCGAAACTGGGCTTGCAGGTAAGTCGCTTTGGTCTTTGAAGCAGCCCATGCCGCCTCGCACAGAGCTTTGCGCGCCCAGCGATTCCCGTTGCGGGTCGTGCCGCTCTTGCGCTTGCCCGCCGTTTCATTATTCCCAGGACAGATACCGGCCCAACTCACCAGATCCGCGGCGGAAGGAAAGGCATCGACCGTAGGACCGACCTCAGCCACAAGGTTCCACGCCAGTCGTTGCTTGACACCCGGAACCGTCATCCAGGCATCGACCGCTTTCTGATAGGGCCGCATCTGCTCCGCGATCGCCTGCTCTAGGCGTGCGATCTTGCTGCCGATGTGATCCAGTTCCTCCAGCATGTCGGCGAGCAGGAAGCGATGGTGCGGCAACAGACATCCCTCCAGCGCCAGTTGCAGCGCCGGGATCTTCTTCCGCAGTTGCCTCTTGGCCAGGTCGGCCATGCGCTGGGGATTCGTTTCCCCGGCAGCTAAGGCGCGCAACATGGCCTGGCCACTGACACCCAGCACATCACTGGCTACCGAAGCCAACTTGACGTTGCACTGTTCCAACAGACGTTGAATGCGGTTCGCGATCGAGGATTGGTACTGCACCAGCTTGGTGCGCTACCGAGTTAGATCGCGCAAGACGCGGATCGCCACTGGAGGTACATAACTGCCTGCCAGTCGTCCATCCTGCAGGAGTTCGGCTATGCGCGTTCCGTCCTTCAGGTCGGTCTTCTTCCCCCGCACCGCTTTGTAATGCTCCGGGTTGATGAGTAGCAACTCGAACCCATATGGTTCGAGCACATTCCAAACCGGCACCCAGTAAATTCCGGTCGCTTCCATGGCCACCGCTGTGACCTTGGCCTCTGCCAGCCACTGCGCCAGCTCTCGCAGTTGCTGCGTCATGGTCCCAAAGATGCGTTTCTGCTGGCTGCTGGTTCCGTCTTCACTCTCGCTGATCAGACACGCGGCGATGGTTTCTTTGTGTACGTCCAGGCCGCAACAATTGCGATGCACTCGCATGGCGATCCTCCTCTGCCACTAGCGAAGACGCCTGCACTGGAAGAATCTCCCTTGCGAACTCTCCGGATGGAGGTATCACTTTGCGGTTCCTACGGCGTCCAGCTCAACCTGTTACCCGGGTTCAACGAACCACACCATTGCCATTATCCGAGCTTGATCGCACAGTGGCGGATCCCATTGTGCGCTCGCTCGCCAATATTTTCATGCTTCGTTGTGACCGGAGTCCGGTCATGCTGACCTGTTCTCGACAGTTGGCATACTCTCGCGACCGCTGTGCAGCTGTGGACAGGGAGACGCGGTGAGCTTTAAGCGGCGGCTTGCTCATCTCCTCTCCACCTAACCGGTTCGACCTTCCCCACCACAAAGATCCAAACCAACGCACCCGCCCACAGAACCCCGGCCACGACGCTGAATGCCGACGTAAAGTGCCCCGAGCGTTGCACCAGGAAACCCGCCACCGCCGGCGCAATCACTCCCGACAAATTGCTGAAGAACAATTGAATCCCGCACCATCGCCCTACCGCCTGCTGTCCCGCCAGCCGCTGCGTTATCACGAAAACATTCGAGCTGCACATGCCGAACGCCACTCCCAATAACAGCAAAAGCACCACATATGCTTCTGGCGGAGCCTGCACTGTCGCGATCAGCAGCACCCCTCCCGACATGCACCCAGTAATCATGAACCCTTTGCGCACTCGTGTAGGAGTTCCACCCCTTACAATCCAATAGTCAGACAGCCGTCCGCAAATGCTTGCGGAGATGGCCGCAATAAAAAAGTAGGCCGCCCCTACCCGCGCCATTTGCCTCATCGTCAATCCACGCTCTCGCACCAGGTAAAACGGCAACCATGTCAGCAAGAAGTAATTGAAATAGTTTTGGCTAAACAAGCCAAGCGATACGCCCCACAGATCGCGGCAGCGCAGCAATTCCATATAGCCGGGCCCATGTCCTGCGGCATTCAATGGGCGTTCCGGCGCGCGCGGCATCCAAAGCAACCAAGGTGGCAGCCACAGAAAACTTGCCAACCCCAGCACGATAAAGAACGGCCGCCAACCGGACCGCGACATCAACACTCCGCCAAACAGCAGCCCAATTCCCGGACCAACTGACAATCCGCTCGCAATCAGCGAGTTCGCGAAACCACGCTTTTGTTCCGGAAACAGCCGCGCCACAATCTTCGAATACGACGGATACGAAACTGATTCGCCGATGCCAAGAAGCACCCGAATCGCCAGCAGCGCCGCCAGCCCGTGGAGGAAACCAGTGACCGCCGTCGCTGCCGACCATAGCACGAACCCCGCCACGAACACGTACTTCACATCCAGCCGGTCCACCAGCCACCCCGCCAGAATCTGACACGACGCGTACGTCCAGAAAAACGCCGACAGAAGCCACCCCAGCTGTTCCGCCGAAATTTTCAACTCATCCTTCAGCATGGGTGCGGCAATCGACAGATTGCTGCGGTCCACATAATTAAGAATCACTGATGCAACCAGAAGCGCGAGCACAACGCTCGCCCCAGGAACCATGCGACGCGTTTCCAAGTGGGATGTGTTCCCGCCGGTCTTCCCCTGCTCTGCCTCAAGCCCGCCCATAAACTTTGAGCCATTGTGCCTAGCACGTCCCAAGGATTGCAAGTCGCTGACAGTCCGGATCTCATTGAGGGGTTTTAAGTGTAATGGCCTGGTTTCGACAGTTGTGTTTTCATTTGCCTTCCGCGTAGAGTTCTGCTGCGGCCCGAAAATGACCAAATCACTTGAGGAAAAGCCTGGACTGTCAGCTCCTGACGCGAAGGTTCTACGCGACATACAAAAACTGGGTTGGCACATCACCGGAGTATTCGCGCAGCAGAACGAGAAGGGGCCTGAGTGGGCCTTTTCAATCGGACTATTCCACTCTTTTCAGCACCCTGAAGTAGTAGTGTTCGGGCTTCCATTCGAGAGGTGTATGGACATCGTCAAAGCGATTGGGAAAAAGGTCCAAGCTGGAAAGCGTTATGAGCCAGGAGGCGAATACACGGACATTCTTCAAGACCCGTACCATTGTGTCTTTCGAGAGGTTGATCGTCAGCACTATTCAGACTACGTCGGCTACGCGTTGTGGTTTTACGAAGACGATCCTTTTCCACTGATGCAGTGTTTTTGGCCAGACAAGGCAGGGCTTTTCCCGTGGGATGATGGCTGCAACGAGTACATGAGGAACTCACAACCGTTGCTCTTTATGCCGTAGCCTTCAAGGTAACTGTTGAAACATCTCGATTACGCTCATCTTCCCGTGGGGCGGGGAACTTGAGTGTAACCACCTGTGGCTGTTGAAAAACTCCGTTTTCCTCGAAACAGCGAAAATTTCGAGGATAGAAAATGTCTAGGAAAATCGAGAACGTCGTTTATAGGGCGTCCTGACGCGATTTTATTTGGCGAGTTTTGCGGGAAGGAGTTTTTCAACAGCCACGCCTGATAACGACAGTTGAGAAAACCCAAGGCCGGTGATGTTGGAGAATGATCGTGATTTCAACACCAGTCGCGGCCCCCGGCCCAGTTAGTTCGTTTGGGGCGAAAGCTTCGTATTGCGCTGTAAGTTCTGACAGTTCCTCGGCCCCCCGGCTCTACTACCCTCTGTATAATCGAGCCGATCTAAGAGTTTGATGGAGGCATAAATGACTCAGTACCACGGTGTGCGAAAGGTCTTGTCGTCCGCAATAGGCGTCGCGCTGCTGCTCAGTGGTGCTCCACAGCCTGTTCGGGCTTGTACTGGAATCCGTTTAACCGCCGAGGACGGCACCGTCGTTTACGCGCGAACGGTGGAATTTTCCTTCGATCTTCACTCGGATGTGATCATGGTGCCGCGCGGTTATGCTCGGACAGGAACGACGCCCGACGGCAAGGAAGGGCTCAAGTGGAAGGCGAAGTACGCCAGCCTAGGGGCAAACGGCGTAGGGCTGCCCTTCATGTTTGACGGGCTCAATGAGAAGGGCCTCGCCTTCGGCCTTTTCTACTTCCCGGGAACCGCCGGATTCATGTCCTATAAGGCAGAAGATGCTGGCAAGACCATTGCTCAGTGGGAGGTAGGCTCGTGGGTGCTGGAAAACTTCGCCACTGCCGATGAGGTCCGAGAAAACATCGGCAAAATCTTGGTTGCGGGAGTCGTCCTCGAGGCTTGGAAATTCGCGCCTCCTCTGCACTACGTTGTGCACGACGCCTCCGGCAAGAGCATCGTCATCGAGTACGTTGGCGGCAAACTGACCGTCTACGACAACCCTCTCGGGGTCATCACCAACTCGCCATCGTTCGATTGGCACATGAGCAATCTGCGCAACTACGTAAATTACTCGATGACTAGCCATGCTCCGGTGAAGCTGGGATCAGTCACGCTCAAGCCCTTCGGCATGGGCTCAGGCATGCTCGGTATTCCGGGAGACTTCACGCCCACATCACGCTTCGTCCGTGCCGTCGCATTCAGCCAGTCGGCTTTCCCGAGCAAGACCGGGGAGGACACCGTTCTTGAGGCGTTCCACCTCCTGAATCAGTTTGACATTCCCAGGGGTACGGCTCGGGAAGACGAAAAAGATGAACACGGCAATGTATTGGCTGACTACACAGTCTGGACCTCAGCCAGCGACCTTAAAGCCAAGCGGTACTATTTCCGCACTTACGACAACAGCGAGATTCGAATGGTGGACCTAACGAAGATGAATCTCGACGCAAAGGACATGATCAACATCTCAATGAAGGGCGGAGAAGTCATCAAATCAATGACGCCGTAGAAACACCGCACGGTTGGTTTCGATGCAGGTAAGCACCCCACGGAAAGGACCCGATGAAAGTTCGACTCCTGGATCTTCGGCGTAACTCGGCGACGGCATTTTGATCCAATGGTCACGCCACAACTCCCTTCTCGTGAGCTTAACCGGAGACTGTCCACCGATTGCTTTGACAACCGAACCAGCGGATGGCTGACGTAATATCCCGTGGCTGTTGAAAAACTCAAACTGTAGAAATTCGCAAAAATTTCATTGCGCTAGGATGCCCTATAAACGACGCTCTCGATTTTGGTGGACATTTTCTATACCTCGCTTGGGACAGTTTTTCGAAAAAGGGAGTTTTTCAACACCAACTCCCCATTACACTCATCTGTCTTCTCAGAAGGGATTTGAGTGAAATGGCCTGTTTCGCCAATTGATAACAAGCATCGAGGAATGGAATCGTGAAAGCTACGCTCGAAGCTCATTAAGGGCCGTCTCGAGAAAAACGCGCCTCCTCACAATTTGAGAAAGCGCATGACTGTGACCCTTCGTGAGCTACTGCAGCTCCTTCGGGATGATCTCGGTCACCCCTTCGCCGGAGGGTACGTAGGGCTGGTTAGGGTGCGTTTTTAGTTCTTCAAAGAACTGCAGCAGTGGCGGCATCACCAAAATGCCAATCCAACCGTTGTCCGAGCCGCTGTAACGGCCAGGAGAGGTCTGGTTACCATGGGTCGGCATGGCGCCGTTGAAGGCGATATCGAACTGCTCTCCTGGATCCCAGCGTAGATCATAGATAGAGCCAGCCTTTAGAGGCTTGGTCGGGCCCAGCCAGGTATCCTTAGCCGTTAAGGACCATTTGAAGTTTTTCACTCGAATCGCTCCAAACGACTGACCGGCGATGTAGATCATGGAATCGCGCTTGCCCGGACCCTTGCCAAGAAGCGAATCGCTAAGATCGATGCCGTCGAAGATGATGGGTTTTCCAGTGTTACTCTTCCACTCATGAGTTGGCACGGGTACACCGGCGATCGCGGCAAACGTCGGCCACCAATCCATGTGAGAGAACATGTCTGTATTGACCGAGCCGGGCTTCACCTGGCCAGGCCACCATGCCAGCGCGGGGACGCGGAATCCACCTTCGAAGACGGTTCCTTTCTCGCCGCGAAATGGGGTGTAGCCTGCATCCGGCCATGCGTCGACCCACGCGCCGTTGTCCGTTGTCCATACGACGAGAGTGTTTTCAGCGATACCTGCGTCACGGATAGCTTGAACAATCTGCCCGCTGTTATCGTCCATCTCCATCAACGCATCGAGGTAATTTCCGCCGCCGGGAGATTTTCCCTTCCAGCGAGGTGACGGATTGTTGGGATTGTGGACCTTTTCAAAGTTCAAGTACATGAAGAACGGCTTACTGTCGTTCGCGTGTACCTTGATATAGTCGACTGCCTTGACGCGCATATCATCGTCGGCAGTTGCAAGATCGTTATAGTTGAAATGATCTTTGAGTATGTGGGGTTTTTCGCCAGCCTTGGCCTCCCACTCAGCCAGATTAACTTTGTCCCACATGGCCATGAACTCGGGGTCATTGCGGGGAAAGTTTGGATGTAATGTCGGGTTGTCGTATGCGTATACCCCCGCGTAGTAGGGCAGAAAGTCATACATCTCGTCGAAGCCGTTGGCAGTAGGAAAGTTCTCCGGCTTATCGCCCAGATGCCACTTTCCAAGCTGCACGGTGGAGTACCCAGCCCTTTTGAGGGCTCCGGCTATAGTTGGAGTTTCGGACGTGAGTCCGTTGGGATCGCCCGGCGTCAGCACCGACGAGAGTGAGGTGCGAATCGGGATACGTCCTGTGATGAACGAAGCCCGGCCCGCAGTGCAACTGGCCTGTCCGTAGTAGTTAAGGAATCGCATGCCTTCGGCGGCCATGCGATCTAGATTCGCTGTGGGCGCGCCGCGCATGATCCCACCTCCGTAGCTGCCCAGATCGCCCCAGCCCACGTCGTCGGTCATAATCATTACGAAGTTAGGCTTCTTGTTCTGCGCATTCACTGGCAAGGGCGACAATGCCAGAACGATCGCCACAGACGCAAGAGACCATAGAATCAATCGGTTCATTCGTTGCTCCATCTTGCATCTCCCTTCCAAACACCTTCATTGAATCGTTTTCGAGTGACGCTTAACTCATGGACTTCTCCTGGGAACCACCCTGTCTGCCGTTCAGAGCTGGAATGTTAGTCCTGAATCCCGTCGTGCGGCAACTGGCGTCTGATCATAGTTGGCGAAAAATCGCGATAGCACTCACTTGACCCACCCCATAATTGTGGCGCTTCCAAAGAGGGCACCGGAACCAAAGAGCACGCCTCCTAGAATTCGAATTACACGGTCGTACCGCTTGCGAGGTTCATTAGGATTTGGCCAAATCCCGCTGCGCAGAAAATACAAGGACATAAATAGGTACACAACCACTCGAATCCACATCCCTATCGGCGATTTTAGGAACTCGATCACACCGCCAATGATAAGCGACCGGGCTCAATTGTCGTAACATCGCGATTACGCTCAAAACCCCCTCAATGAGCGAAATGGACGGATGGGCAGATGACGGGGAAGAAGAAATATGAGGTGCACTTTCTCCGGACACGCAGTGTGGGTTAGAGCACAAAAATAGGCGAAGGGCGAAGCTGATCGCACCGCTGGCAAGTGCACAGATACGACGGGTAGCCCGTGATTGTGGCGTGACCGCAACTAGGGCACAGGAACCAATCTCCGTCTTCTCCGGCTCGCATGATTTCCGCACAATATGGGCATTGGACGAGTTCGGGGATCCCTCTCACCTCACATCTGCGCTGAGTTTAGGATGCCGCAGACGAGTCGTCTGTGACCCGCGTCACAGCTGTTGCGCCAGCGGCTCACCAGTCAAGTCCGAAAAACTGGACACTTGCGGAATCCCGAATGTACTTTAGCGATTCTAGTTCGCTGACTTACTACTGCTCTCCTGCTCCTGCACCAAGGGCATCTGCGATGACACCTGCAGATCCATCATCATCGCGATGCGTCGGTCTAATTGGAAAAAGGTTGCTGTCTTTATTCCATCCAGAACCTTCGCCACCATCGGCACATACTTCTGCCGCAACTGTGCTATCGCGATGTCCATGTCCAACCAATTTCGGGTAAACAACAAGGACTGCTCGTTCGTCATTTTCCCCCAATTATCAGCATATTCTTGAATCAGGCCGAACTTCTTGTCGTTGATGGCAATCAACTCCGTGACGTACTGGTCGTAAACTGGCCAGAACTTTGTCGCTTCCGTGTCTGTCAGCTTTAAGTTCGCCGCAATTAACTGTTTTCTCTTCGCGCGAAGATCTTGCCGCAGCAGCTTCAAATCCTGATCCTTGATAACGTGAGTAGTGCCTTCTTGTGGCGGAGTATTCTGGGCACCAGCCGTCGGCCCACCCACCATCCACGATGCCCCCATCAATACCACTACCATCAGTTTTTTCACGATTACCCTCCTCGACAACTCATCAAAATTATACAGATTCAAAACACTGCCTTGAGAATGAGAGAACCGAGCTTCGCGCTACTCCCAGGGAACTCACTAGTTTCGCGGCCCGAATCTTCGCGTAGCAACCTGATGGCTCTTGCGTCATACGATTGCGCTGATGTATGGAGACGCCTAAGGCCCGACCTGTTGGACAGTCAAAAGCAGGTTGAATAACGTTCCGGCGCAAACCTGCGAGTTACCGGGTGGGATTGCGCTCCGACCCGCACAGACTGCTTAGTGCAGGTCGGAGCGACTCAATTCACTTCAATCGCCCTGTAAACACTTAGGCCGCTACTCTCTCAGCTATCTTCTTGGCCATCTTAACCTCGACGACCTTCCGAATCATGCGCCGCGTTCGTTCCACAAACGCGAGTTTGTCCGCAAGGCAGCTTTCCAGCAGCACGCCGACGCCATAGTGGCCGGTTACATCCGCTGCCGCGACCAACGCTGCGTACTCTGCAATGCGAAGGTGAGTCAACTGGATGGCCTTTACCAGGATGAACAGGTGCTTTGCGGCTGGGTTTTGTATCTCGTTGAATTCCTTGCGAAAATCCTCCACAAAGATGTCATGGAGGCGGGTGTTGACCTTAGCGGGCTGTTCGCCGATGAGCTTGAAGCACTGGTCCAAGGTGGCAAGGACTTGCTCTGAGACGAAAGCCCGCGCTTCCAAAGCCTCCTTTACGTCTGGGTCCTCGGCGAACTTGCTGATTTCCTGATAGATCTTTGTACTCTTCTCTGTGCCTTGGCGGAGACCGCTAAGCAACTGGACGAAGAGTTCCTTCGGGTTTTGAACTGACATGAGCATCTCCTTAATGATTGGGGTTGCTAAGAAGAAAAAACTTCAGATGGGCTGACTTAGTTCAGGAGACCTGAAATGAGGGGAAGGTGGAAACCACCTCAGTTACGACCCTAGTCTTATGCGGGGGCACTGTCAAGCTGCTTGCTTTCCGATTTTCCCGCTGCCCAATTTTAAAACGTGCACGTTGGTTGTTGTCGAAACATCCCGATTTCACTTATTGACCCTGCGAAGGGGGTTTTGAGTGAAATGGCCTGTTTTCGTCAATCACCGTCCGGAATCGTCTTATACTTGGCTCCGATGTTGGTGCGTTTATGAAGATCATCGACTACGACAGGTACTCGAAGAAATTTTTATCAAGAGAGACGCGCTATAGTTTACGCGGCTACCGTGCGGCTGCGGTCCACAGGCAGGTGAAGGACCGACAGCGGAGAGGCTACCTATGTACAAGAGCTATCACGAATCCCAGCCGGGGGTGATTCGTTCGACCGGGGAACCCGCAATTTTGAGATTTTGGGAAGCTGCCGACGGCAGTGGCATGTGGCTTCAATCTAACTGTTGGGGCAAATTAGGGACAAGTAACTGGACTTTGGGAGGAGTGGACTACATGAAAGAACTGGGCGGAGTGGAAGTAGAACCCGGATTTTGGGTCCTTGAGAAGCCAGCAACTGCGTACATCAAGTTCTCAGACATGAGACGCAGCTAAAGACCGTAGACATCGATTAATCGTAGAGACAATGGACTTCTGGAAGAGCAAAGAGTGGCAGGAATTATCAGGCTTGTTGACGACGGCATATCTGCCAGATCCTACCGTCGGCGGCCAGTACCTCAACCTGCTGAGCGTCCCCACGCCCGACGGCAAAATGGTGCTTACTGCTGCCGTCTTTGACGATATATATCCGGGCAGCAACTTTATCGAAATCACAGACGAGAGGTTGCTGGCGAAGCTAAGAAACATCAAAGGACAATTCCATAACGTTCCCGGGACCGGCGATCTTCCCGTCTTCTACTACGAATATTTGATGTCTACCGCTGACTTCAGAGTCCTCTCGAAGACTGGAAAGAGTCCAATTGTGACCAAAAAAGAGCGTCCTGAAAGGGACCGCTTGGCCGATGAGATCATGCAACTTCTGATTAAGCGCGAAACCAGTCTCGCCGACGGGATCGACGCGCTCACCAGGGCGATGCTCAATGTCCTCAAAGACAATTACGAAGGCACAAGGGCGAACGAGCTCAACCTGCTTTGTTCTGATTTCTACGAAGAGGTGAGGAGGTTCTCGGAATCGATGAAGACTGATCGCTTTTGTCTCATTCCCCTAGAGCGGTTCTCGGTAGACGCGACGCATGTACTGATGAAGCGTGATCAAGTTGGTGGTCTTCATTTCGCAGTGAAGCGGTTCTGGCATCGTATCGGGCAAGCACTGGCACGCCGTGGCACCAATCTGCGGAACAAACTTGGTCAGGGCGGCCGGCGGCCCGAACGGGTTCGCCCTTTAGCCATTGAAATAAGCGAGCTTCTGAACAATCGCCGGATCAGCCTCCGTGACGCTTTTAATGGGCTCAACACGGTGATGCTCACCGCCATCGAAGCCACGCAGGGACGCGAAAAGGCGGACAAGTTCGACTTGCTTGTGGCCCGGTTTTCCGAAGGGGTAGGCAGGGTGTCTGGGGAGCGGGTTCAGTAGCCTAACTGGGCAGGAGACCCGCAGCAGCCGATAGTTGGCGTAACATCCCGGTTACACTCATCTACCTTCCCTGAGGGGATTTGAGTGAAATGGCCTGGTTTCGTAAATTGACTCGTGATCCAACAAGACGGATAATGAACCATTTTCGGAGGAGGATCCATGACCCGCTCTCCCCGGCCTCGCGGCACTGCTAGACTTTCCGAATCAATCCACCAGCGGCTCAACATGTATGCACTTGTGGCTAGCGCGTCTGGCGTGGGTTTGCTGGCTTTGACACCGCTCGCCGAAGCGAAAATCATTTACACACCAGCGCATGCCAAGGTAATTAGATTTGTGCCGCTTCCTATAGATCTCAATCACGATGGCATCGTCGACTTCTACCTGGCGAGTGGTGCCAATAGCAACGTAAACTTTTTGAATGTCTGTCAGTACGCGACGCAGACCTTTAGAGGTACCGGGTGCGCTTACAATGGCCTAGGCACGAACGCGATGAGAACGATTGACTCAAAAGGGGCGGAATATGCGGCCGCGCTGCGCAACGGAGCCAAAGTTCAAGACGGGCGATTCGCCAAGAGTAGGGCTAACTTAGGATATGTATTTTTTCCCAGCAAGGGTCCTTCGTGGCGCGGTCCCTGGTTCAATGGAGGAAAGGGCGTTACAAACCGCTATCTCGGTCTCAAGTTCCAAATCAAGGGACGATTTCACTTTGGTTGGGCTCGCGTGACGGTCACGGTGAGCGATGGCATCACAACCACCTTAACCGGCTACGCCTACGAGACCATTCCCGGCAAAGGGATTGTCGCGGGCCAGACCAAAGGCCGGGCTGTCACCACGCCTAACCCCGCGAGCCTTGGCCATCTCGCGGCAGGCGCGTCCGCAATCCCGGCTTGGCGCTCAGGAAGGTAAGCAAAGCGCATGTAGCGCCGCCCTAGTGTCAGTAATTGTTGAGAAATCGCGATTTCACTCATTGAGGGGATTTGAGTGCTATGGCCTGTTTGCGACAGTTGACCTTCTGCTCCTTGTTCCACTCGCCGGGCCGGGCTGGCGTTTGGGGAGAAAATAGGTAATTCACGGTATTGACTTTCGCTTCGCACCGATGGAGGATCGTAAGCCCTGCGGAGGACTGCCCGATGAGAGCTTCACCCCTGCCCCGTAAGACAGCAAACCTTTCCGAGGCAGTTCACCAACAGCTCAATGCGTATGCGCTCGCAGCCAGCGCCGCGGGAGTCGCAACGCTGGCGCTTTCTACCCCCGCCCAAGCCAAGATTGTTTACACGCGGACCCACCGCCTCATCCAATGCTGTGGCTCCTCTACGCTTGATTTGAATCATGACGGCAAAGGGGATTTTCAGTTCAAGTTCTCCAATCCAAATCCCTATCTGATGAATTTGGCCGTATTCCCGCTGCAGAGCGGAAACCAGGTCTGGGGCGCTACACTCTATGCTTCGGCCTTGGCTGCAGGAGTTTCGATCAAATCCGACTGGCGCTTTCAGCCAGGCCACCCTCTGATGGCTAGTTGGTATTTTCATGGGACGTCGGGCTCTCGGGGAAAGTGGGTCAACGTTCAGAACCGCTACCTCGGCCTAAAGTTTTTCATTAACGGCAAGATTCACTATGGTTGGGCCCGCCTCAGCGTTCAGGTCCACCCAGGTTCTATAACTGCCACCCTGACCGGGTATGCTTATGAAACGATCGCAAACAAGGGCATCATTTCCGGCAAAACCAAAGGGGCAAAGCGCGGGGTCATAGCTTCAGAAGCCGCAGCTGACATGCGCGATCAGACGACCGCGTCGTTGGGGCTCTTGGCTTCGGGATACTCCGGGCTGACAATTTGGCGCAGGCCAACCGCTAGGCAATAACATGATTGGCGGGTTGAACCGCAGTCCGGTCAAACTATAAGCAATCCTGCCTTCAGGACTTGAAATGAAGAAGGTCATTGCGCCGCTCACAATTCTGGTTCTTTCGGTCAGCATTCGTGTGGCCGCCAGCACCGAAACCGTGCTTTACAATTTCAGTTCTGAGTCGAGCGGCATGAATCCCGCTGCCCGTTCACTTCCCGATCTCCCTCACGGAGCGGGATTCTTTGACCACAAACACGGCGCAAACGGATTTCCATCCCGCTTCGACTCTCGCACTCGCGCCTTCCGAAAAGCAAAACCCAATTCAATTCCCATAGTCCGACCGCGTCCGCCGCAAACGCTAGCGGCTCAGTTCAAACGACCCTATCGAAACTGCCCCGAGCCACACATTCACGGACAATCCGGCTCTTCCTCGGGGCAGTCCCGATAGGGTTCTAACGTTTCTCGGTACTAATCCACTCGGAAGCCCCAATCAGAATCGCTTTGAGCGTCGCTCTGCTTTGATGGTTCGTACTGCGAGCAATCACACTAGAACTACCGGATGAAAAAGCTCACCTAAACCTCCGACAGAGCATCTCCTGTCTGATCCGATCAGCCACCATTTTCTGCTTGTCCCCGACGTCTGCCGGCTGGGCGAGTCTGCGGTTACTTCTTGAGCCCCAGCTTCTCCAAGGTCAGCGTTTCATCAGCGCGTCCCCAGCCACCATCGACCACTTCATCGATAAGCACCATCGAGTATGGACGCACGCTCTCACCAAAATAGCCCGCGAACATATCGGTAGTTTTGTGGATGATTTCTTCCTTTTGCTTCTCGTTGAGGAGACCTTGTGGGAACTTAAAATTTGCAAATGGCATTGTGATTCTCCTTTTGGTGTTTGTGCTGGTATGTGTGGAACGGAAGCGTTCTGGTTGCGGAACGCTTCCGCTGCAGCTGTACTGCCGCCGATTCAGCTATGGCTTCAGTGCTTCACGAATTCCGACGCTGGCTTGACGAATCGATGCCTGCACCTCGGGCAATTGGTTGATTGCGTTTAAAAGCATGAAATCGCGGATCATGCCGTTGTAGCGAGTCACTGCAACGGGAAGACAGGCGTCCACGAGTCTGCGGCCGTAGGCTTCACCTTCATCGCAAAGGGGGTCATTCTCAGCCGTCACGACCAACGCTGGAGGCAAACCGGTGAGCTCGTCTTTGCTGGCCCGGGGGGGCGATCTTCAGGAGATCGGCAAGCCCTAAGTTGCGGAGCAGTTCGGTACGGACACGGTCGGCAACACCGTTGACGACTTCTGCGCCATCGTTTGCGGGATCGACGTGAACTCGGAACGGACGCTTGCCTAATGGCAGGTCCACAACGCGCACGATGGCTTCTGCGACTGCCGAGACGTCTGCGTCGGGAGGAGCGGTCCTCGCAAATCCAGCCATGATTTCCTTCCCGAGCGTAGCATTCGGGCCGGTTTCATAGGCAGCGAGCGTCTTCTCATCTTCCGGCTTGCCTGCACGAACGAAGTGGTTCGTTCCCGAGGTGAACGCGCCCGGGACGATGATCGAGGTTTCGATGCCGAACCGCGCCAGCTCCCCGGCATAGCTGACCGCCAGGGAGTCCATGCCGGCCTTTGCGGCGAAGTAAGGCGCCAAGTACGGAGGAGTGCCGCCGCGCGTGCTGCTGCTGCCTACCCAAACGATAAGGCCCTCGCCTTGCTTGCGCAGCGTGGGCAACACGGCACGATTCACCCTTTGCGTGCTCAGAACGTTGACATCGTAGAGTTCGGCAAGCTGCTCTGGTGTGAACGCCTCAGCCGGACCGAAGACCATGTGGCCTGCATTGTGGACAACAACATCCAGACCACCGTTTTCTGCGAGAATCTTCTTGATCGCGTCCTCGACCGATTCCTGCGACGCCACATCCATTTCGACCCAGCGGAGATCACAGGCATGTTCTTTGGCGAACGCAGTAAGATTTGCCACCTGAGGCGCGTTGCGCCCCGAGGTCTCTCGCATGCCGGCGTATACCCTATGGCCCGCGACGGCTAGAGCGCGAGCCGCGAGCGCTCCAAAGCCGCTAGATGCACCGGTGATGACGATTATCTTGCTCACAAAACTACCTCCTCTTTGACTTGCAATGTGTGGGGATTGCCTATGCTGCCAGCTGGCCAACCTCTTGGGGGCTAGTGCGGGGCCATCATCGCTTCGTTGAATTGCTTGAAGAATGCGCTGTACTTTTCGGGGCCATTCTGTGCAGCAAATCGCAGCGGCTTGACGCGCTCAACGATGGTCTCTGCTACGTCATCCTGAGACGTAATGATGGCCATGGTCTCGTTGATGAAATCATCGAGCGGCATGGCGCGCTCATCGGCCGCCTGGCCAGTTCCCATCAGTCCGGTGCGCACATAGGGCGGGATGATTTCGATCACCTGCAGTTTGGTGGATCTGAGTTGGTAGCGCAAAGACTGGCTGTAGGAATGGATGGCTGCCTTTGTGGCGCAATAGGTTGGCGTGATGGCCATCGGCAGGAATGCGAGTCCGGAGGTGATGGTGAGGACTGCACCGTCCCGCTGTTTTAGCAGATGCTGCAGCAGGGCGGCATTGAGGCGCATGGGACCGAGGAGGTTCGTGGCGATGGTGGATTCCACCGTGACCAGATCGGCTTCCTCACCGAGCAGGTTTTCGGCACGCATGATGCCGGCACTGTGGAGAACGACGTTAAGCTTGGGGAATCGCTTGGTGATGTCGGCGGCAAAAGACTTGATTGCCGCGGGTTTTTCGATATCGAGGACGGCAGTTTCAAGGCCAGGGTTGGCCGTGGCGGCCTCGTCTAGGGCCTGCTTGCGGCGTCCAGCAATGATTACCTCATTGCCGAGTTTGTGAAAAGCTTCAGCGAATGCGCGGCCGATGCCGGAGCCTCCGCCGGTAATGAGGATGGTGTTGCCGTTGGTTTTCATGAGATCAGACCTCCTTGCAACTCTGATCTTAGGCACACATCCATAATTCGAAAAGTGAGTATTTCTCATCATCATCATGCTTGCGATGCATGATTGTGTCGGCGATTCGGCGCTTGCGATTTGTTCTCCGGAGGATGCCGCAAGTTAGGTAAGCTGGAAAACCGCGAAATTCAGCGCGGGAAAGCTGTTCGATCACTCGACCGCGAGGAGGGACGCTTCATCATCTGCTGTCCAAGGCTGCGAACTTGTTCGCGAAACCAGTGGTGGGCAGGATCCTCGTCGAGCCGCTCGTGCCACATCATGTCGTAATTGAATCCGCGAATCTCTGGGGGAGCTGCCAACCACTGGACGGCTCCCGATTTGGTATGGGCGAGCGCCAGTCTGCGAGGAACGGTGAGGATCATGTCAGTGTTTGCAACAGCCGCGATGGCAGGAGAGAAGAAGGGGAGCGTGAGACCGACTTCTCTTCGAATGGAGAGATCGGCCAGGGGGCGGTCCACGAGAGTTTGCTGCCCGCCGATCACAGAGACAACTACGTGGCGATATTTCAAATACTGCGCGAGCGAAATCTTACGAGCGCTCAAGGGGTGATTGGCCGACACGACACAGGCAAATACGTCAGAAAAGATCGTTTCGCAACGAATGCCCTGCGGAACGCCCAACCCTGCCACTGTGATGACCGTGTCCATCCTTCCGGTCCGCAAGTCATCAAAACTGTGCTCACTCCATCCCTGGACGTCAATTGAGCAATTCGGTGCGAGCTTTGTCGTACGCTTCACAAGTTCTGGAAGAAGAACCACGCAGGCGTAATCAGTCATAGTCACTTGAAACAGATCTTTGCTTTTCGCCGGATCGAACGAGCGTCCTTGCAGAATTCCCTCAATGCGCGGGAGCAGGGGCTCTAGTTCCCGAAGAAGCTGCTCGCCTCTGGCAGTTCTTTCGTGCAATCGGCCGGTGCGCAGAAGCAACTCGTCGCCCAGGGCCTCACGGAGGCGCTCCAACTGCCGGCTCATTGCCGACTGACTAAGGAAGCAGCGATTAGCAGCTCGCGTAACATGGCGCTCTTCAAGCAGCACCGCGAGATGGACGAGCAGATCAAGATCGAGCTTGCTGATATGCGGATAGCGCATGATAGAAATTCTATCAATGCACAATCTGGGGGGACTATCAAGGCCCATGCCGGAGGCGATTGTAGAACCGGAGAGTCCGTGATGAGCGATGAATTGTCTGCATAGCTCTTATCGCGCATACGCATCGGCGTATACGCGTCATTCGTGAAGAGGGGTCGAAGGCACGTAGGCCTGACAGCTAAATCGCCGAACCGTCCATCGAATCTGGATTTGTAATGATAAGTCGGCTTCTGTTGACCGATCACGATTTCAAATAACAGGCCGATGCGCTCCACCCAAGAATTCCTAGGGCACGCTCTTGAACTGTGCAGCGAGTTTTTTGATTGCTGTACTCAGTTGCAGGCCTTCTGCAGATCTGCAACGGAGATGGAAATAGTTCAACAGTCTTGGCTGCCCGCAATCTCCAATAACTCATTGGCGTGTACTTTTGCCCATTCCCTTAGCAACAATGGTTCGCGACCCAGAATTTTCTTTGTATCGTCTCTTACGGTTCCAACGTAAGCCATTCTTCCGTCCTCGACGTAGCGGAAGAATTCGAATCCTCCCTTTGAATACGCTGGTTCGAACATTGAACCCGGCTGGGTCGTCTCGTTTAGGAAAGTTTCGGCATCGAGGACTGCTGCTGTGAACTTGCGGCCGGTAGCCGCAGTTAGACTTTCAGTCACTTGCTGCGGAGTGAGTGCATCCGCCGAAAAGAAATAGTCCTTTCCACTGTGTTTCTCCGGCCCTTCCATGAGAATTACGGCTGCAGCTTCTGCTAGATCTTCCAGAGCAGTAAACCCAAGAGCTTTGGAAGTGTATGGCCTGTACTGACCACCTCTGATCGAGGTATAGGTTAGTAAATTCTGCATAAACATATTGGGATGTAAATTCGTCCACGCAACGCCGCTGCTGCGAAGGTATGCTTCAATCATCTGATGCCAGGCGAAAACCGTGGCGTAGGAGTCCTGGTCTGTCGTGAATGCGCCGAGGTGCAAGATATGATTGACACCGTTACGCTTTGCCGCATCGATCAGTGATTTGCTTTGCACCAGCATGTCAACCGTATAACCCGTGATCAGAAAAATGCCGGTGACGTTTTTCAATGCCTCATCGAAGGTTCTTGGATCATCAAGATCGATAAAGCGCGATGCCCCGAATTGATCTGCGAGCTCTTCCAGATTCGCTTCCCTTCGCGACCCTACCGAAAAGTTTGCTTTTCTCCTTTTTAGGTTTTTAGCAACAAGTTTTCCTACTTGTCCTGTTGCACCCAACACCAGCAGGTTGCTTGAACCGTTCATTTGAATCTCCTTTCAACGTTTGGTAGCAGTTTTGATTTCCGCGGCAATGCGCGCCACGCGTTCGTATGAGGCAATCCGGTCGCTGGATTCATACGTGTCCGTCACAATGATCACTTCATTCGCATGCGTGTCACTGACGAGTCCCTCCAGGCCAGCCTGCACGGTTGCATCCGATCCCACGATCGCCGCCTTCAATCGGCTTTCCACGGTCGATCTCTCCCCGTCATGCCATAGGGGCTCCATTGAATCAACGGGAGGCAACAATTCCACCGGCTCGCCCCGAATGAGTCGTAGAAAACGCTGTTGTGGAGTAGTAAACAATCGTCGAGCAGCCGCATCCGTCTCCGCTGCAATCACCTGTGCGGCAATGAGCAGATACGGTTTTTGCAATACCTCACTCGGCTGGAAACGTTCTCGATAGAGCTCCGCGGCTTCATACAAAGCGTCAGGTGCAAAATGTGCTGCGAACGCAAAGGGTAAGCCTAATGCCGCGGCCAATTGAGCACTGAAGCCGCTCGATCCGAGCAATGTGATTGGCACATTGCTGTTTTGTCCGGGTATTGCTTTGACGATCTGACTCGGTCTTTCCGGCCCCAAGTACGTGCGCAACTCTTCAAGGAGCGCCGGGAAGTCATCGCCGTCTTGAGCCAGACCGCGTCGCAACGCGCGCATGGTTTGAAAGTCGCCTCCCGGAGCTCGCCCCAAACCGAGATCGATTCGCCCGGGATACATAGATTCCAAAGTTCCAAACTGTTCTGCGACCACAAGCGGTGCGTGATTTGGCAGCATAACTCCCCCACTGCCCACTCGAATTGTCTTCGTCGCCGCCGCGATGTGTCCGATCAATATCGGCGTTGCTGAGCAAACCAGTCCCTGAATGGAGTGATGTTCCGCCACCCAGTAGCGCTTGTAACCCAATCGCTCGACGTGCCGCGCCAATTCCACCGACTGCGCAATGGCGCTACTCGCTGGCTCACCTGCCCGCGAGGGCATTAGATCCAATACCGAGATCGGTAAGGATTGACGGATCGCTTGGCTGCTGGACACGACCACCTCCGCTTTTGCCATTACAGTTGCCATCCGCCGCCGAGAGCTTGGTAAAGCTGAACTAATGCCAACCGCTCATTGAGCTGGGCTTGCACGAGATTGAGTTCGGCCGAGAAATAATTCGTTTCGCTAGTCAGCACTTGCAGGTAACTAGCGCCGCCGTTCTTATAAAGAACCTCGGAGAGTTGATCAGTCTGCTGCGCTGCCTGTGTGAGCAATTCTTGTTGTTCGCGAAACTCACGGTCCTTTTGAGAAGCGACGAGGGAATTGGAAACTTGTTCCAGGGCATTCTGGACCGTTTGCTGGTAGGAGAGCGATGCTTCCTGCCAGTTGGCGCGAGCGAGCCTGAGTTGAGACCGGAGTGCCCCTCCTTGGAATACAGGTTGACTTACATTGAAGGCCGCGTACCAAGTCTCCGCGGGCGCTGTGATGAACTGATGCAAGGCGTTGCTCTCCAAGCCTCCCAGTCCGGTGAGTGAAAGGTTTGGAAAGAATGAGGCTTTGGCGACGCCGATTTGTGCGTTCGTGGCAACCATCATCTCTTCCGCTTGGCGGACGTCCGGCCGACGCTCCAGCAATTCCGAGGGAAGGCCGGCCGGAACGTTTTGGGGGACGGGCTGTTCGGTAAGCGGGCGTCCGCGGGGAATGGATTGCGGATTTTCGCCGAGCAGTGTGCTGAGTACGTTTTCCTGCTGCTGAATCTGCCGCTCAAGATCGGGAATCGTTTCAGACGCCGTATAGACGAGTTGTTGCGCTTGGCTCACGTCCAGTCCGGAGTTCGAACCGTGGCTCTCCAGGAACTGCGTTAGCTTGAGGGACTCTTGCCGTGAGGCGAGCGTGCGCTGTGAAATTTCGAGTTCATTGTCGAGCGCCCGCAGCTGGAAATAAGCTGTCGCTATGTTAGCAACCAGCGAGGAGATGACGGATCGCTGCCCCCATTCGGTTGCGAGTAACTGGGCACGGGCTGCCTCGGTTTGCCGGCGATACTTTCCCCAGAAGTCCAGATTCCAGATCACCGATAGATTCAGGTCGCCCGCGTTGACCTGGTAAGCGGGAAAAACGTTCGAAACCTTCGGGTTTTGCTGACTGTAAATGTCCGCGCCAACACTTGCGGACGGAAATTGGTTGGAGCGTGTGATCCCCACTTGCGCCTGAGCTTCGAGCACTCGAGCCGCGGCGATGCGCACATCATAATTTTGCGCAATGGCGGTGTGAATCAGCTGCGTGAGCACCGGATCCTGATAGACCTGCCACCATTGCTCGTTGCCTAGCGACGAGGCTTGGATAGTTTGTTGCGGTTCCGGCGTACGGTATTCCTGAGGAACATTCACCGCGGGCCGTTTGTACCTCGGGCCCATCATGCAGCCGGCTTCCAGTACCAGCACGGCCATAATTCCTATGAGTGCAGTGTTCTTCATAATTCAATCCCCCAGACTGGGCGCCTCGGCGGGAGCGAGTGGTAATGCTTTCCGTTTCTCAGCGCCTGAGAATTTCTCAACGACGTAGAAGATCGCCGGAACAAAGAACCTGCCAATAAACGTCTCCGCCAGCATGCCTCCGATCACGGTCGTTCCGATAATCTGTCGCGCGACTGAGCCAGCGCCGGACGCTATCCACAGCGGCACGCACCCGACAATAAAGGCGAGCGCCGTCATCATCAGCGGACGGAACCGAAGCCTCGCCGCCGAGAGGGCTGCATCAACGAGGGACATACCGCGGTCGTAGTCCTCTTTGGCGAACGCGACGATAAGAATGGAATTCTTGGCCCCCAGGCCGATGAGCATTACCAGACCAATCTGGGTGTAAACGTCGTTCTCCATCTGGACCATGTACGGCGGCATGTAAAGGCCGACTATAAAGCGACGAAGCCAAAGAGCTGCGAGAGCGCCGAATACCGCCACGGGAGTACTCAGCAGGACGCTGAATGGCAACGTCCAGCTTTCGTAGAGCGCCGCAAGAATCAGAAAAACAAAGAGGAGTGAAAGGACGAAAATGGCCCAAGCTGGAACACCCTGCCGCGCTTTCTGCTCCTGATACGACATGCCCATGTAGTCGAAGCCCATCCCATGGGGCATGGTTTGATGGAAAACATCTTCGAGGGCTGCGGTGGCCTGCCGAGAACTATAACCCGGGGCAGCACTGCCGAAGATCTGTGCGCCGCGATACTCGTTGTAGCGCAAGGTGAATTCCGGGCCGTAATCGGTTTCGAAGTTCGCGAGCGCGGAAAGCGGTACGTTCTGGCCCTGGTTGTTACGCACATAGAACTGCGACAGGTTTTGCGTATTCGCCCGGTAAGGCGCCTCCGCCTCGATATATACCTGCCAGGTGCGGCCGAAATCATTGAAGTAATTGACGAACAGGCCACCCATATATGCCTGAATGGTTTGATAGACATCGCTGATCGCGACACCCTGCTTGAGTGCTTTGTCCTCGTCCACATTGATGTACTGCTCGGGAACGCTCGGGATAAAGGTTGAACTGATCATGCCGATTTCAGGACGCTTGCGAGCGGCTGCCAGGAATGTGTTCAGGTTATCGGAAAGAAACTTCACATCCTTTCCAGCGCGGTCTTCCAGGACGAATTGAAATCCACCGGAGGTGCCAACGCCGGGTACCGCAGGCGGCGAGAAGCCGAAAACGGTCCCTTCGGGAAGACGGCTAAGTTCCTGGTTCAGTCGAGTTTTTATCTCCTGATACTGTTCCGCCCTGCTCTTGCGATCGCTCCAGGGTTTCAACGTGACGAAGAAGAACCCGTTGTAGCTGGTATGGGCGAAGCTGAGCAGATTGAAGCCGATGACAGATGTCGTGTATTGAACTCCCGGAATGTTTGCGAGCACGTTCTCCACCTGTCTCCCAGCCTCGCTTGTGCGTTGCATCGACGCCGCGATGGGAAGTTGCATGCTGACGTAGAGGTAGCCCTGGTCTTCATCGGGCATAAAGCTTGACGGCAGGCGGTTACCAAAGAAAAACGCGCCCAGACCGAAGAGAACGAGCAGCACCATCACGAGCGCGCCCTTGCGAATTGCCGCGTGGGACCAGCGCACAAAACCATTGGTGCTGCGTTCCCAATAGCGATTGAACGCGTCAAAAAACTTCCCGAGAGGTCCGCGATGCTTGTGGGCACCTTCCTCTGATTTTGGTCGCAGCAACAGACCAGCGAGCGCCGGGCTGAGCGTGAGCGCATTAAAGGCAGAGAGCATCACAGAAATGGCGATGGTCAACGCGAATTGCTGATAAAGCTTCCCGGTGATGCCTGGGATGAACGCCGTAGGCACAAACACCGAAGCCAGCACCAGGGCAATCCCCACAACGGGCCCGGAGAGTTCCTCCATTGCTTTGAGAGCCGCGTCCTTCGGAGCCAATCCCTCTTCGATATGGTGCTGCACGCCTTCCACCACCACAATTGCATCGTCAACCACCAGACCGATTGCCAGGACAAGGCCCAACATCGAAAGCGTGTTGATTGAGAAGCCGAATAGCGGGAACAGGATAAACGTGCCGACGAGCGAAACCGGGACTGCCAGCATAGGAATCAGCGTGGCCCGCCAGTCTTGCAAGAACAGGTACACCACAAGGATGACCAGTAAAATCGCAATCACAAGGGTTTCGACAACTTCCCTCATGCCTTCGCTGACCGGTAATGTTTGGTCCAGCGATATCGCATAATCGACATCTTCGGGAAAGCTGTCCCTCATCTGGGCCATCAGCTTGCGGACACCCTCCGCAGTTTGAAGCGCGTTGGAACCGGGCAGTTGGTAGATGGCAATGACTGCGGTGGGCTTCCCATTGAGACGGCTGATCGTGCTGTAGTCCTGCTGGCCCAGTTCCACCCGCGCCACGTCTTTCACGCGCACGGTCCCGCCATTCGGGGATTCGCGAACAACAATGTTGCCGAATTGTTCCGGAGATCTCAGGCGCCCCTTCGCCAGCAAGGCGTAGGTGAACTGCTGGTTTTTCTGGGCTGGCTCGCCACCTATCTGGCCAGCTGGATTCACTTTGTTCTGGGCCTGGATGGCGTTAGTAATATCCGTGACGGTAATGCCCAGTTTCGCCAGCTGATCGGGCTTTATCCAGAGCCGCATGGCATACTGGCCGGCTCCGAACACCTCCGACCGGCCGACTCCATAGGAGCGGCCGATAGGGTCGTTGAGGTTGATGTACGCATAGTTAGAGAGAAACGCAGCATCGCGGGTGCCGTGGGGCGAGTAGAGGCCGACCAGCATGAAAGGAGCAGTGGCCGACTTTCGCAAGCTAATCCCATAGCTCGTTACCTCGGGTGGAAGTTGACCGTTTGCCAGTTGCTGTCGTGATTGCGTAAGCACGAGATCCGTGTTTGGATCAGTCTTGAGATCAAAATCGACGAGCAGAGACGTTTGCGAACCATTCGTGGTGTTCACGGAATACATGTATTCCATGTTGTCCACACCGGTAACCTGTTGTTCGATCGGCGTAGCGACGGACTGCTCGAGAGTCTTTGCGTCGGCACCGGGGTAGTTAGCTTGCAACCAGATTTCCGGTGGCGCAATGTTAGGAAATTGTGCGATCGGCAAAAGCGCAATCGAGATCGCGCCAACGACCACGGTAAGAATCGCGATCACAATCGCGACGATGGGGCGTCGGATGAAAAAACTCGCCATAATTAGCGCTCCTCGGTTTCTTTATACGGCGTGGGATTCACCAGTTCGCCTTCTTTTGCCTTCTCTGCGCCAACCGCCACGATGCGCTCTCCCGGCTTCAGTCCTGTCGTGATCACCCAGAGCGTGCCCACCCTCGGGCCCACCTGCACCGTGCGGAGTTGCACCCGGTTATCGGCGCCGACCACAGTGACCTGATACGTTCCTTGCTGCTGATTCACTGCTGCCTGCGGCACCAGAAGCGCTCCCGTGATGTTTCCGGTGGGCGTCTGAATGCGTGCATACTGGCCGGGTCGCAACAGGTTCTTGGAGTTCGGGAATTCGCCCACGATCTGGATGGTTCCGGTCTGCGTGTTTACCTGGCGGTCCGCGAAAATGATTTTGCCCGGATGCGGGTAGGTATTCCCGTCAGCCAAAGTTAACTGCAATGCGATTCTTGAAGCATGCGTCAGAAAGTCCACGCTTCCCGGACCGCCGCCGTCCGCCATGCGCAGGTATTCCTGTTCGCTGATGGGGAAATAAACTTTGATCGGACTTACCTGCGAAACAGCGGTGAGGACCGTCGACGGCCCCACCAGGTTGCCCACCTGCACAGTGTTGATGCCGGCGATTCCGTCAACTAAGGACACAACTCTCGTGTAGCCCAAATTCAGCTGAGCCTGTTCGACCGCCGCCTCGCTGGCCTCAACTGCCGCCTTCGCCCCACGGAGCGACTGCGTGTCCGTATCCAACTGACTTTGGGGAATGGCGTGAGCTTCCGCTTCGGGAATATCACGCTTCACGTTCGTTTCGGCGTTCGCCATCTGCGCCTCAGCCTGCGCCAGCTGTCCTTTGGCCTGATCGAGCACGGCTTGAAATGGACGCGGATCGATCTCAAATAGCACTTGACCCTTCTTGACGAATGCCCCTTCGTGATAATCCTGACGAATGAGGTAACCATTCACTTGCGGAGAGATCTGCGCGTTGACGTAGCCTTCGAGGGTTCCTACCCACTCGCCCTGAACCGGCACGTTTTTTTGAACGACCGGTGCGACTTCGACCTTAGGTGGTGGAGGACTGCTCGACGCTCGGACGTTGCTGTTGCTGCAGCCAAGCAAACTTGATAACAACGCTGCCCCAATGAATCCTGCTAAGATCATCCTCTTCATCGTTCGTTTCCTCACTAATCGAGTTACCGGCGTGCGGAAGATCCACGACACTTGCTAAGCTATGTGCGAATGCGGCCCGAAGGGTCATTTCACCGCATTGTTACAGTGTTACAGATTATGTATAATATGTAACGATTCAAAAATATGCATAAAAAATCTTTTGACCGAGATGCAGCACTGCGGCGAGTCATCCTGGATACTGCCCGCGACTGCATCCTTCAATTTTGGCAATGGGAAGTCTTGTTCCTTTCACCGTCCGGTCGTGTGCTCAGCCCATTGCGGATACCGGGCCCCTTCGACCTTGATATTTGAGGAGGCACTTTCGATGTCACGGAGGTCTTCAGGTGTAAGGTCGACGTTCGCCGCTCCGAGGTTTTCTTCAAGGCGATGCAGCTTGGTTGTGCCTGGAATCGGAACGATCCACGGCTTCTTGGCAAGCAGCCAGGCAAGCGCGAGCTGAGCAGGTGTCACCTTCCTCTTCTCCGCAAATTTGCTGAGCAGATCAACCAACGCCTGGTTAGTTTTACGGTTCTCCGGGTTAAAGCGTGGGATGGTGTTGCGGAAATCCGTCTTATCGAACTTCGTATCTTCGTTGATCTTGCCTGTCAGAAAACCCTTACCAAGCGGAGCAAATGGAACGAATCCGATCCCGAGTTCTTCAAGCGTCGGCAACACCACTTCTTCCGGCTGCCTCCACCAGAGCGAGTACTCGCTCTGAAGTGCGGTCACCGGCTGCACCGCGTGTGCGCGACGGATCGTCTGCGCTCCTGCTTCAGAAAGGCCGAAGTTCTTAACCTTACCTTGCTGGATGAGCTGCTTCACCGCTCCCGCCACTTCTTCGATCGGCACGTTTAGATCCACACGATGTTGGTAGAACAGATCGATCGCATCCACCTTGAGCCGCTTGAGCGACGCCTCTGCGACCCTCTGGATGTGCTCAGGGCGACTATTGAAGCTGCTCCACTTGCCTCCATCGGCAGGATTTGGCTCTAAGCCGAACTTCGTTGCGATTGCCACCTTGCCGCGGAAGGGAGCTAGAGCTTCGCCCACTAGTTCTTCGTTAGTGAATGGACCGTAGATTTCTGCGGTATCGAAGAATGTGACGCCGCGTTCGACTGCCGCTCGAATCAGCAAGATCCCGTCCTTCTTGTCCATGGCGGGACCTAAGTTAAAACTCATTCCCATGCAGCCGAGTCCGATCGCCGATACTTCCGATTCATTGCCTATTCCTGTCGCTGTTTACGATTTCGTGCAGATCTATTCCCGATTCAGCGCTATTCTTAATCCACGGAGGAGCAGGCCGTGATACACGCGGGAAATCAGAAGATTACAGACAAAGAGCAGTCTCCACGCGTAGCTGAGTTGAGAGAAGAACTCCGTCTCAAGACTGCAGCCCACACTCTGAAGGCAGGAGCCCATGCAACCGCGATACTAGGCCTCACCCTGTACCGCCGCACTGCAGCGAGTCCTTGCTATCCCGCAATGTTTGAGCCCAGCCTCAGCGTCTTCGTTCAAGGGCGAAAGCGCATAACCTTTGCCGAAAGGACTTACCTATGCGACGAATCGACATTCCTCCTGAGCTCCGTCGATGTGCCAGTCGTCAGCCAAATCGTCGCAGCAAGCCAGGACGTGCCCTTGCTCTCGTTGCTGCTGAAAGTCGATATGGCAATAGTCCGGGAAATTCTCAGCCAGGAAGAGTTCCATGCACCTAATGGTTCATCCCCAGCTCGTGGCATCGCGATTGGAAAAACGACCGTCGATCTGCTGAAACCCTTTTGTCGGCTTTTGGACCTTCTTGAGGCTCCAGAGGACATACCGTTCCTTAGCAACCTGATCCAGCGTGAGATCGTGTATCGCTTACTTCGAGGACCTTACGGAGAGCGGCTGCGCGCGATCGCGACGCTGGGCGATCAGACTCACAGAACAGCGAAAGCGATCGCTTGGCTTAGGGCCAATTACACGAAACCTTTGCGCGTAGAGGAACTCGCAGAAGTTGCACGCATGGGAATGTCAACCCTTCATCATCACTTCCGCGCGTTGACGGCGATGAGTCCACTTCAATACCAGAAGCAGCTTCGATTAGTTGCGGCGCGAGAACGAATGCTGGTTGAAGGGAGCGATGCCGCGAGCGCGGCGTTCGAGGTAGGCTATGAGAGCGCGAGTCAGTTCAATCGCGAGTACAAGCGCTTCTTCGGTCAACCGCCGATGCGGGATGTCAAAGTGCGTCGGCTGGCCGGCTCCGCAATGGTCAGCGACTAACAACCCTGCATGCATATTGTCCAGATGGTCGGCTTAACTAGCCAAGCTCTTCCCATTTTTATTGTGTGTAGAATCTTGTGCCGTCCGCTGCCGATCTTGCCGTCTTTCTGTTGAGCAGACCGCGGGCCGCTTCGGCTTGAATTACAAGTTGCTTGTTCACCACGACTGCCGTGCGCTACAGGTACAGGTCGTCAGAGTTCGAGCTCGACCGTTAAACAAACCCTGGCAAGCATCAATTCCCGATCGGCCGCTGGCGCGCAAGAGCCACGACACTTGTTAAGGCTATGTGCGAATGAGGCACGAAGTGTCATCTCGCCGCATTGTTACAGTGTTACATGGTATGTATAATGTGTAACGATTCAAGTATGCAGAAAAAATCTTTTGACCGAGATGTAGCACGACGGCGAGTCATCCTCGATGCCGCCCGCGACTGCATCCTTAAATTTGGCTACGCGAAGAGCTCGCTCGAAGATATCGCCAAACAGGCAGCTGTATCGCGACCGCTGATCTACCGGAAATTTAAGAGCAAGGAAGAGATATTTGGCGCCTTTCTGGAGGACCTTTTCGAAACACAGTATCGGGCCGCCGAAAAAGCTCTCGCAAAGCCAGGAAGCAGGCGGCAAAGGCTCATGTCGCTCTATGAAGCTCTACTGCTTGACCCGTGGAAGGAGCTGATCGTGGATGCTCCGATGGGCGCGGAATTCTATGAGACATGCGGTCGGATCACGCCTGACATTAACGAAAGCCGCAGAAAGATGCAGCTCAAGTACACGCAGTCTGTCCTTGGTAGTGAAGAGGTCTCGAAGGTCTTCATGCTCGCTGTAGACGGGCTCACTCGGGATCTACCAGCGACAAAAGTTCTCCGCAGGAGACTTGAAGTGCTGATTGATCGATTCGTTCGCGACTAAGCCACGGTGGATTCAGGTCGGGCGGCGGCTACCCTTCGCATTCTGGCCCGTTGTCTGCAAAGCGGGAAGCGATCCGGGTTCTAAGGAGAGATCACTACTGATAAGTCGGCTTCTCGGTAGCGATCCGTTGCTGACGAAACACGGTTTCAATAGGTACCGACATCGCGCGTGAAATCCCGAACCTCCCCACCTACCGTCTGAACGGCTCGAACGGTAAAATACGCGCCTTCGAACGATGGAACTTTAGGGTAAAAGCGGTACCGTTAGCCCTGCACTAGCATCTGGGCGATTGTCCCAACGATGGTCTCAGAAGGCCCGTAAGCGGGGGCGGAATTCGGGGGGTAGTCGACCACGGGGCAAAATCTGAAATTGCGAGTGCAGCCGTGCGCGTAAGAGCAACGAGTCGGAGCAACTCAAATTACTTCGCAGGGTCGTTCTCGGTAGCGTCCTCGATGGCAATAAAGGCCAGCACTTCGTCTCGCGCTTCGAATAACTGGCCAGATGCGGCGAGCACTTGGCTCCGAGACAACATGACCCACTCATTACATCGTTGCCCTACTCTGCGCCCCAACCGGTTCGCTACGGTTTCGATGTCGATCAGTTCTTTGCCATTTTCCACTGCGAAACAGTTGTAGCCGAGGACTAGAAGCTTTGCGGTTTCAAAAGAAGACGAGAGTTCTGCTTTGGCGTCAGCGAACAAAACATCGTGCCCATCGAAATAGCCTTCAGAAATCAAATCCACCGCCTGCTGGACTGCGACCACTTCGGCGAACAATTTGCAGAGAGCGTTCCGCCAATGCTCGAACAAATTTCTCGCCCTCAGCGGCTTGAAAGGTTTCGAACCTTGCTTCAGGTCGAGCATGGAAATACTGAGCAGGCTAGCCCAACTCGCTTGCACCCGCCATTGTTGTGCCGCCAGCAGCACCGTGCCGTTGACTGTCGTCGCCAAATGATAAAGCAGCCCAGCCTCTTCGTTTTCTGTCGCCCAAGACTGAAATTCGCCGAATTTCCAAAGTTCCGTATATCCACCCTTTGCCTGAGACGTCTTCAACCACCGCAAGGCCAACTCACGATAGGTCAAGCATCGTTCGATTTTGCGTAAACGAGCATTAATGCTCATTTTGGTCTCCTTTAGCTTTTATGGAACTTATCATCTGCTCTATGGCCCGCAGCCGAATCTCGTGATCGGATAGCTCTATTGTCCTGGCGAGTATCGAGGCGATATAGGCGAGACTCCTGCCAAGTTTTGCATCCATCTTCCCTGAGCTGACATTTGAGAAGATTTGGCCTAGGGCTTTATGAAGATCAGCGGCTGTACGCGGCGGCAATAGGGCGTCCAGTTTAGTCTGTGCAGGCCTCCGGGATTCGCCGCTGATGCGACCGAGCTCAGCAGCGCGTCCGGGATCTGCGTGAATGGAACACCAACCATTCGGTGTGGCGCGAGCCTTGCACGGCTCTCCCGATTTTGTTCGTGCCTGACACTTGACTCTGTTCACGGCAGGGCTCGCAATCCATTTTTCTTCCGATGTTGCATCGCTAGATCTCCCCAGTCATGCGCCCAGCACCTCTAAGCGGTGGAGGCGGGCTTTTGGGATTCTTGGACGAGAAACATCGATACCACGGAGCGGGCGAAGCTCGACAAACCGAAGTTCTCGGTGCACAAGTTCTGCCACAATGAAAATATGCTTTGCATCGAGTCACTGAGCACGCAGCCAATTGGCAATGGCTCGCGGATCAAATCGCACACAGGTCCCGACGCGGAACGACGGGATTCTCCCGGCTGCCGCCTGCCTGAAGATCGTCACCTTGGACACGGAGAGGAGCTTCGCTAATTCCGGAGCGGTAAGCGCCCTCCCAATCTTTTCGACTTGATCTGCGAGCGACATGAGATACATGTCCGGCCTAAAGCAACTTTGCCGTGAAGGCTCAACCCTAGAGCACTGGCGGCCTCATTTACGGATGATCAGTGCATTTCTCATCGATCAGCACTGCGTCCTTTCGCGGCAGTAACGCTCAACCAATTCCGACGCTAACTCACGATGGGCGAGGAGTCTAGTTCACTGGCTCAAGAAACTGTTCGGTCGGTGTGAAGTAACTTTGGTAAGCGTTCAATGCTGCAGTTGTTGCGACCAGCGCAGCGAACTTGGTTAAGCGGGGAGGGGGCGTTATCAGTAGAGTCATTTGCTCTGGGTTTCTTTTCTTCTCTTTTCAAACCTGTTGAGCCAAATTGTAAAAGCCCGTTGCTCTATTTTCGGCAAACCTTCGACCTCACGCGCCGCATTCACTAACCGCAGCAACCGAGCCTGGTGATACCCTCCTGTTGAGGATCGGATGCGCTCGTAAAGTGAGTGCTGCCTTGTCAGAGCAACCAAGGTCGGTATGCGCGATTTCTTCCTCTCCCAATAGGGAGCCCAGATGTTGACTTTTCGCTCTACTTCTCCGGCATAAGAACGGAGAATTTCGGGCAGCCTGACCACACTGAATCCGATGTTCTCCGTTAAAGCCGGCGAGAATTCTGTTTGGTTCGTGGTCTCTATCTGACGAGCGGCTCTACGAATATTCTTGATATTTCTCTTCAGCGTATCTTGGCTGATCGGCCACATCTCCTTGTTTTCGTTGCGGAGAAGCGTTTGCGGGTCGGCCTTCATTAGGTTGCAATCCAAGCGGAGACCTGCCAGAAGCTGTTCCGCCGCCCAGCCAGTCTTGGCGATCAGGAAATCAAAATCCTTTGTGAGCTGTGGATCCCGCTCGATGCGCTTGCGTAATTCTTCCTTGGACATTTGCCCTGGTGAAGCAACAATATGATGATATATGTTTGCATGACGGCATGACGGGGAAGAACCCTTGGTCGCTTAGCGGTACCGCTTTGGGCACCGCTCGACCATGCGACTTTGGCTCCTCTGGACCGCTAAGCGGTCGTCCATCGGATTAGCGATCGCAGGCTGGGCAGTGATTCATCGACACTCGCTGGCTGGTTACTGAGGTTACTTTGAACCCGTGCGCATTGCTTGGGACCACAGGGAACAAGATTAGAATCGATTAACCAAGAACCTAGAGGACGCGTCGGCTGACGGATTTCGTGCAGGCAGTTAGGGGATGGAACCATGTATGTAGATTCGGTTCTGGTTGTTGAAGATGAGTTCGGCCTTCTCGAAGCAATGTGCGAGTTCTTTTCCGGCCGCGGGATGAAAGTACTAGCCGCCCGTAATTGTTCGGAAGCCGAGCATATCTGCCGCTCACAAAAGCCCGATGCCGCCATCCTGGATTACGAGTTGCCCGACGGTAACGGCCTTGACCTGCTCCGCCGATTGAAAGCGATCGATCCCTCTCTACCCACGATTTTCTTAACAGGTTATGGCTCCATTCAATTGGCGGTCGAGGCCATCAAACTGGGGGCTGATCAATTCCTGACGAAACCCGCTGAATTTGAGACGGTGTACGCCGTTCTTCGGCGCAGTCTGGAAAATCTGCGTGGACGACAGGTGCATGCGGCGGACAAGATGAAACTCAATCGCCGTTCGGCCAACCCCTTCTTAGGGCAGAGCAAGTGCATTAGCGATCTGGAAGAAACCGCCAACCGGGTATTGCGCGCCAACAGCCCGATTCTTATCCAGGGCGAAACCGGAACAGGGAAGAGTGTTCTAGCCCGATGGTTTCATAGTCATGGTCTCAGGTCGGAGCGACCTTTCGTGGATTTGAATTGTGCAGGATTGACTCGTGAATTGCTCGAAACCGAGCTCTTCGGCCACGAGAAGGGCGCATTTACGGGCGCGGTTCAAGCTAAACACGGCCTCCTCGAAGTCGGACATAAAGGCACAATTTTTCTGGATGAAATAGGGGATATGGACCTCCAGGTCCAAGCCAAGCTTCTAAAGGTCCTGGAGGAGAAGACCTTCCGCCGGTTGGGAGATGTTCGCGAGCGCACGGTCGATATTCACCTGATCACGGCTACTCACCGTCATTTACAGCATGCCGCGCAGCAGGGCACGTTTCGGCAGGACTTATATTTTCGCGTCAGCGCCATCAAACTGACTATTCCGCCCCTCCGCGATCGCGTTGAGGACATACCCGGATTGGCTGCCGAATTACTCGGCGAAATAACAGCAGAGTTAGGGTTGCCGCAAGTGCAAGTCTCTTCTGAGTCAATGCTTTCCTTACAAGCTTACCCCTGGCCGGGGAATATTCGCGAGTTGCGAAATGTTCTGGAACGCGCGGTTCTATTGGGTGATCAAAGACTGCTGAACGCGAAGGATCTCCAATTTGATATCCAAACGGAAGCCCGCGCCGGGGACGTTTGGCCGATACAAAAACTTGAAGAACTCGAGATCCTACACATTAAGAAGGTTCTTAACCTCACTCGGGGACGCGTTCGCGAGGCAGCGGACAAGCTCGGCATTCCAAAGAGCTCCCTCTACAGCAAGATCAAGCAGTACCGGATCTGTGAAAGCGAAGCTCCCGAAAGCCCGCCTGAAGTAACCATGTAAACCGGCGCCAGTCCGGCAATTCCAACGTGATCCAGGGTCAAGGTTCGGTCGCGTCGAGCATATTGCGCACGTGTTTCAGCAAAGATTGCTTGCTGAAGGGCTTCCGCAGTAGCGCATTGGTGGAATCCGGTACCCCACAATTGGCAATCAGGTTGTCCGCATAGCCCGACATGTACGTTCCTCTTAGATCCCGCCGCGACTGCTTGAGTTTGGCCACGAGTGTTCCACCATCCATACTGGGCATGATGACATCGGTCAGGACGAGGTCGATGTTCCCCGGGTACTGTTGGGCGATCTTAATTGCGGACGGGCCATCTGTCGCGGCCAACACCTTGTAGCCTTCGCTTTCCAGCAGACCAACGGTGAGCTCGCGAAGAGCGTCGTCATCCTCTACCGCTAGGATCGTCTCGGATCCTCCAGACGGCATTGCATTCGACGTGGGTGGAATGAGAGAGACCGCAGGCTGGTTGATACGGGGGAAATACAGGTTGAAGGTCGTTCCTCTTCCCGGTTCGCTCTCCACGCAGACATGCCCTCCGCTCTGCTTCATCGTCCCGTGAACCATCGAGAGCCCCAACCCTGTTCCCTCGCCTGGGCCTTTTGTGGTAAAGAACGGGTCGAAAACTCGAGCCATAGTCTTGGTGTCCATGCCGCACCCGGTGTCGCTGACCGATAGCATCACATACGAGCCTGGGGTAACCTCCGGCCGCCAGCGAGAGTAGGATTCATCCAGTTCCACATTCGAGGTCGCAATCAGAATTGTCCCTCCGTTGGGCATGGCGTCACGGGAATTGACGGCGAGATTCATCAAAATCTGCTCCACCTGCCTCAGATCTGCGCTGACAGTGCCCAGCGCAACGCCGGGAACGAACTTCAAGGCAATATCCTCACCCACCATCCGTAACAACATCTTGCTCACGTTGTTCACAACCGCGTTGAGGTTCAGGACGCTTGCGCGAAGAGCTTCGTTCCGACTGAAAGCCAGAAGTTGGCGAGTCAGGTCCGCGGCGCGCTCAGCGGCTTTCCTGATCTGATGGACGGATTTCAGAACACGACTCTCACCATCCAGGAGCTCGGAAGACATATCGCAGTAGCCCATGATGACGCCCAACATATTGTTAAAATCATGCGCCACGCCGCCTGCCAGGCGGCCAACCGCTTCCATTTTCTGTGCCTGCAAATACTGTTCCTGCAGCTGTTTGGCCTCGGTCACGTCGACAGTGATTCCCAATATACAACTGGTGTCGCTCAGAGTGACAAGCTCCGCGAAAACCTGCGTGTCCCTGATTTCTCCGGATTTTGCTCTAAACTGGCAGTCGAGACCATTGATCCGCCCAGACTGCGTGAGTCGCTCCACGAGCGCCGTTCGTTGCTCGGGCACTAACCAGATGCCCAACTCATGAGCAGTTCGGCCGATCACCTCTTGGCTCTCGTACCCCAGCATTTTGACGAATCCCTCGTTAACATCGATATATCGACCTTCCGCCTTCGTGCTGATAGTGACGGGCATCGGACAGCATCGGAACGATTTGGAGAATCTTTCCTCGGATTGAACGAGCTTTATTTCATTTTTCCTCCTTGTTGTGACGTCTTGGGCCACAACAAGTTCCGCCTCAATGCCCCAAAGATTTACGTTATGGCAGTTGATCTCCACATCAATGACACTCCCATCCTTTTTGCGGTGCCGCCAGATCTGGGCATCATGAGGACCCTTAGAGCGTTGCTCCAGGCTTCCCAGTAGATCGGGGACCTCCTTTTCCACTTGAATATCGAGAACGGTACGCGCCAGGAACTCCTCGCGCGAAAATCCATAGAGCCGGATCGCCGCCTCGTTGAGTTCCAAGAAGGCAAGAGTTCGGCGGTCGAGGACCCACATGGGAATGGGGCTGCGCTCAAATAACAAGCGATACTGCTCTTGTGATCGACTCAGCGCTTGTTCGGCCTGCCTCTGGGAGGTAATGTCCCGGCCAACGGCTGAAACCCCCACAGTCCGTCCTGGATGATCCCGTACCGGAGAAATGGTAAAAGAAGTGGTCAAGGGCCTGCCTTGTTTCGTCACCGTGACGGCTTCGTAGCTGCCCTGCGTTTGTCCGCGTCCTATTCTAGTCAAGATCTCATGCGCGAGATCGATCAGACCAGGTGGCGCTAGCACCGAGACATGTCTTCCGATTACTTCCTCAGCGACGTAGCCGTACATCCGCTCCGCTCCGCGGTTCCAGTTTGTGATCGTGCAATCTAGCGTCATGCCTATGATGGCGTCCCCAGAGGATTCGACGATCGCCGCCAACTCAGCAATCCCTTGCTCAGTTCGCTTCCGTGCTTTGATCGCCCCTTGAGCAGGATTCTTCATTGTCGCCACTTGAGTGCCGTGCGCTCTCGACCTTGCGGATCGAGTTTTTTTCGCGTATCGTCGAACGCTTTCCCCGCTGCTTGCCGCTCCCATAGAGTCGCTTTCGCGACGCGATCCCGTGAGATGGCGAAGTAAGGCAAAGCGAAAAGATCATCCGATGTGACATGCGTCCCCGTCAGGCCGGATTTGAGAAGGTAATCGTGGAGACCGGGCAGGTGACCTGATGAATACGAAAACCACCTCTTGACGCTCGTCAACAGGCAGACAGTCGGGTACAGCAGGGTTCGCAGAAAGGTTTTCCCGAAGCCCCCAGGGCCCCTACTCGGCATGGCCATCGCTACACCTTCGGGACGGTCAGATGCGCGGCTTGCCTTTCAGTTTGTTATCGCAGCCTGAAAAGCATAGTCAACATCATTCACAATCGCCCGCGAGCCAATCTCCCCCTCATCAGGACAAGCGAGCTGGGGTTACCAGGAAACGCGTCCTTACATTGCGTATACACGCAATTCTAGCTCGGCGGCGTGGTCCCTGCACGTTTGTCACGAAAAACGGAACTTAGTAGAAACAAGCGAGTTGCCGAGGCTCCTAACCGCGCGGTAATCACGCTAGTTAACGTCCCTGGCGCATCGACCGTCGTCGAGGAAAGGTCGGTAGCTCCCCGCAGGACATATTTCTGAATTTCGGATTGCTCTCTGAATTCCGGACGACCGCGGTTTGAATTCCTATCCCTCTCGCATGCCGGACCCCTTGATATCAGATACATCGGAGTCTTGGATTCTTGGCAAATAACGTGCCCTTAGCTTTGGGAGTCGTGAGCAAGCTTCGCGCTCGAGCCTTCTTTGTTTCTTCTTGAACTGGCGCAGTTGTTCTGTTGCTGCTCATCTCGCTAGAGGACAACGTCATGGATTTCTTGTCAAAGGGCTCTTCCGCCGGTCTGTTATGTGTCACCAGAGCACACATCGCCGGGCTACTATTGGCTGCCATGGTCGGGCTCTCGCCGCAACCCGCGTGGGCGATTAGCCCCCGAGTCACGAGCACCCTCAGCGTTTGGCCCAGTAATTCCGTTGTCGCGGGCTCGACGGTGACCCTAACCGCGACGGTTATGGACGGCACCATTCCAGTGACCCATGGGTTGGTCGTGTTCTGCGACGCCAATGCCACACACTGCGAGGGCTCGGCAATTTTTGGAATGGCGCAGCTGACGGGCAGCGGGTCGGCTAGCTTCAGGCTGGTGCCCGGCGTCGGCACCTACAGCATTCAGGCAGTATTTCAAGGTTCGATCAAATCCTCACCACAGCCCTTGACGGTGTCTGGCAATGCGAGCTACCTGTCGACAACCACAATCAAAGCCATTGGGAATGCGGGTGATTACACACTGACGGGAACTGTGAGTGCCTTCGGACGCGAGGCGCCAGTCGGAACGGTTTCTTTTCTCGATACCAGCAGCAACTTCGCTGTAGGTAGCGCCGTACTCGATCCCGGCAGCCTTGCGTCGAGAGTAATTCCCTCGCCCGGGTCGCCGACTGCAGTTGGCACTCAACCGGACTTGCTGGCAGGGGGAGACTTCAATAACGACGGCGTAGAAGACTTGGTGGTGGCGGATTCCGGCGAAAACACCATCAGTCTACTGTTAGGTAAAGGAAACGGCACATTTCAACCGCCGGTAAAATTCTCTGCCGGAAGGTCTCCTTACGCGATTGCCGTGGGCGATTTCAACGGAGACGGCAACCTCGACGTGGCGGTGACCAACCGCGACGATAACACTGTGAGTGTCCTTCTAGGAAACGGCGATGGAACGTTCCGCACGCAGACGGCTTATGCTGCCGGCAACAGTCCACTTGGGATCGCGCTTGCAGACTTTAACCTTGATGGCAATGCAGACATGGTCGTCGCGAATGCTAGTGACAATACGATCAGCATACTACTGGGGAACGGAGATGGAACCTTCCAGCCGGAGGTAGCCTACTCGACTGGTTCTCTTCCTTACGGAATCGCGGTGGCCGATTTCAATGGCGACACATGTCCAGACCTGGCCGTGGCGAGTTCCTCGAACAACTCACTAAGTGTGTTGCTCGGGAACTGTGACGGAACCTTCCAACCTCAGGCACTGGTCCCGGTCGGTAACGATCCTTTCTACACTGTGGCGACAGATCTCAACGGAGATGGGATCCCCGACCTTGTCGCGGCAAACTATAAGGACGACACAATAAGCGTGCTGCTGGGGAACGGCGACGGAACGTTTCAGGCTCAGGTGACCTACGCAGCCGGATCCGGAGCCTATATCCTCGCTTCAGGAGACTTCAACGCCGACGGAAAGGCCGATCTAGCGGCCACGAATTTCAACGACAGCACGGTTAGCGTGTATTTGGGCAACGGAGATGGGACACTGCAGCCGCAAGTGGTGTACCCGGTCGGTCACGGTGCCAGCGGCCTGGTCAGCGGCGATTTTAATGGAGACGGACTGCCAGATCTGGCCGTAGCAAATTACACCGACGGAACCGTTCGTGCTCTGCTGGCAGAGTTCACGGAGACTGCGACCGCTACCGGTGTCTCGGTGTTGGGCAGCGGAACGCACAATGTGCTGGCCAGCTATCCCGGCGACACGAGCCGGGCGGCGAGTCAGTCGAGTAGCGTACCCCTGGTCGGAGTGCAGACCTCTACCTCAACGACTCTCAGAGCTTCGCCCAACCCAGCCACTGTGGGGCAGGCAGTGAGCCTCGCCGCGACCGTAACACCCACGCCGACCGGCACACCGATGGGCACCGTGAGCTTCTATAACGGCACGACGCTGCTGGGGACATCAGCACTCAACTCGGCGGGAATCGCAATGCTTGTAAGCAGTAGTCTTCCAGCGGGGTCCGACACTGTTGTCGCTGCCTTCTCCGGCAATGTGATCTTTGCGCATTCGACTTCATCTGGCTTGGCCTTAGTCGAACAGCAGACCGCTACATCAACAGGTCTGAGCGCTTCACCCAACCCGGCAACTGTGGGGCAGCCGGTGACCCTTACCGCGACCACAACACCCGCACCTGCGGGCATCCCGAGCGGAACTGTGAACTTTTATAACGGCAAGATGCTGCTCGGGACGACGGCCGTTAACCCGGCGGGAATGGCAACGTTTGTAAGCAGCGGTCTTCCGCTAGGGTCACACACGCTCCTCGCTGCCTACTCCGGGAATACCGTCTTCGCGACTTCGACATCATCTCCTCTTGCCTTCACGGTCCGGGTGGCGCCTGCCTTTACAGTTACCGCCCCACAAACTCTTACGGTCACTCCGGGCGATTCGGCGAAAGCTTCAGTTAGCGTGATGCCAAGTGGGGAGACCTTCAGCGGAGTGGTCACGATGTCGGCTTCTGGGCTGCCTCCAGGGGCAACCGCTTCCTTTAATCCAACAACTGTTATTCCGGGAAGCGCAGGCCAGTCGACCGTGCTGACGATCCAAACTTCGACCCAGACCTCAGGTCTAACGGGCATGCCCAATTCGCAGTTTCTGTTGGCATCGATGACCTTGGCTGCCGGCATATGTGTGACCGGCTGGAAGCGCAAACAGTTTTCCCTTCGCTTCGCACTTGCAATCGTGGCGGGCGGCACTCTGATGATGACCGGGTGCCAGGGGTTAACGCCTGGCACAGTACAGAATCGAAGCTATGGGATCACGGTTAGCGGAAGCAGCGGGTCGGTGCGGTCTTCTGCGACCGTGACGCTCATCGTCCAGTAGATCATTCTCAACTCAACAATTCGCGCTCGGTCTGAGTGGATAGGGGCGGTGTCGAGATGCGGTCTAGGGTTGGGAAAATTGTCTGATTCTGAGAACTCCGGACCCAACTATGATTCTCCAACCGTAACATTCTGTGGCAGGCGAACTGGGCGTGGAAGGGAATCTCAAGTGCAAGGTCGCATGGAGCTCTCGTGAAAAACTGTGAAAAACATAGATAAGCGGGTGTTGCTGGTTGAAGATTCTCCTGTGTACCAGCGATTGATCTCTAACCACCTTCGGGATTGGGGATTCGAAGTGGTTGTGGCAAACGATGGTTTGCAGGCCTGGACAGCATTCCAGCGACCGGACAGCCCGAGCCTTGCCCTCATGGATTGGGTCATGCCGAAGATGGATGGCCTCGAGGTATGCAAGAAGCTGCGCGAACGGTCTTCGGCGGAGACTTACGTTTACACCGTGCTTCTCACCGGGAAAGACGGCAAGGGGGACCTACTCAAGGCGATGGAAGCCGGCGCTGACGACTACTTGGTCAAACCGTTTGATGAGTTGGAACTCAAAGCTCGCCTTATGGTCGGCAGGCGAATTCTGGATCTGCACCGCGAGTTGATTTCCGCTCGGGAAGCTATGCGGCACGCCGCTACCCACGATTCCCTGACCGGGTTACTGAATCGGAAGGAGACGCTGGAAGCGCTTCGATTGGAACTTTCGCGCGCCAAGCGGGATAAGTCGCCGGTTACCGTCATGCTGGTTGACGTAGATCACTTCAAAGCCGTGAACGACGAAAGCGGACACCTCTTTGGAGATGAGATGCTGAGAGAAATCGGGGACCGTTTTCGAGGTGGCGTCCGGGACTACGATAGCGTCGGGAGATATGGCGGGGAAGAGTTCTTGTTTGTTCTTCCGGGATGCGATCTGACCCGGGCTTTCATCCGGGCCGATCAGATTCGCGAACGTGTTTCCAAAACCCCCGTCAGGAAGAATGGTATGGAACGGTGCGCCACAGTCAGCGTTGGATTCGCGGTATCGCAAGGCTTGGGCGAAGGTGAAGTGGAAAGCCTTCTCCAACAAGCGGACATGGGACTGTACGAAGCCAAAAGAAGAGGCCGCGACCGGGTCGAGCATATGGGTCCCGCGGCGGCTAAGGGACAACTCGCCTTGGCCTAAACGGGGCCCGGCGAATCCCCAGAAAAAGGCACTTGCCCTTAAAGGAACTGAGGACAGTCATGACGGAAAACGTTGACACTGAAACTGCATCGATTGCCACAGCGCTTCTGCTATCAGAAAATGGACCCACCGTCGCTATCGTCACCCAATGTTTAGAGGAACTGGCGATATCCACAGACGTCTGTGCCTGTAATGCGGATTTTTTTCGCCTTCTCAATCGGAAAAAAGTTGAAGCGGTAATCGTCGATACCCCTCGCGCTAACGCTTCGGCGCGTTTCCTGGACATCGTGCGCTCGTCGCCTGCCAATCGGAGCGCGGTCACTTTTGCTGTCTCCGCCGGTTGCAAGCAGAATCTCGCTTCCGGCGAAGGACCGAATTTTTCGTTCGAATCCCCACTTTCCGAGGAAGCGCTCCGAAAAACTTTGAAGGTATCTTTCGGGCTCATCGTGCGCGAACGGCGAAGGTATTTCCGCAGTCCAATTTCAATTCCGGCAACCCTGCGCAGCGATGAGTTTGGCAGCGTTTCCTGTCAGGTCCTAAACATTAGTGAAGGCGGAATGGCATTGAACACTCCCGCAAAGTTGCGCATCAAGCTTCGCGCGGATGTCGGATTCGAAATACCCAACCAGCTCTCCTGGCAAATTGTGAAGTCCGAGATCCTGTGGTGCGATGATAGCGCGCGGGTGGGCATCCGATTCTTGTCCCAGACCGCACTGCAAAGAGTTGAGCTCCAGGGTTGGCTGGCTCGGCAGTTGGAGAGCAGTTTTCCGGAGCGGGTCTTGAAGACGTTTCACGCACTCACAGGTTCTGGCGCAGACTGCGACCTCCACGCGTCGACTGTCTAGATTGCGAACTCGTCAACGTGATTATGACAAACGAGGAAGTCCACGAATCCAATCCTGCTCCCGCTCCGGCTCCGATTGGTCGGCTGCGGGAAATTGAGGGCCGAGAATGGTGGCTCTGGGGCTTCGCTGTAACCGTAACTCTGGGGCTGACCCTCGGAATAGTGGCGCTGACCTTTCCAGGGTTCCACGTGCCCGCCTCCGAGTGGCTCAGTCTCAAGGAATGGGCTCGTGGATTGGCCGCCCTGGTGCTGCTTTTTGACATCTACACCCTCTTTCAGCATCACCAGCTTCAGCGAATTCGGCGCGAACTGGCCGAACGAGATCAGCTTTTTCAACTCATTACCGAGAACGCCGCGGACATGATCGCCGTGGTCGATGCTGAAGGACGACGTATTTATAACAGTCCTTCCTACCAAACGGTACTCGGATATTCTGCGGAAGAATTGAACTCTTCCTCGCTCGCGCAAATTCATCCTGATGATCGCCAGCGAGTGTCAGAGGCGGCGGAAAAAGCCCGCATCACCGGTCGGGGGGAACGCCTGGAATACCGCATTTGTCATAAGAACGGATCATGGCGCATTCTGGAATCCACCGCTAGCGCGGTTCGAAACGTAAAGGGTGAAACCACTCGGTTGGTCATCGTAAATCGGGACATCACCGAGAGGAAGCGGGCGGAGGAGACGCTGGCCCATAATGCGCTCCACGATCGTCTGACGAACCTGCCGAACCGCTCCCTGTTCCTTGATCGCCTGCTGCACGCGTTAGCCCTGGCCAATCGTCATCTGGACTACAAGTTCGCTGTGTTGTTCATCGACATCGACGAATTCAAGGTGCTGAATGACAGCCTTGGGCATGCGGCCGGTGATCGAATCCTGATTGAAATGGCGAGGAGACTAACAGTTTCGCTGCGGGGCGGCGATATGATTTCGCGACCGAATGCGGCCAGAACCGCTGAGGCACCCGAAGCCGATAACACCATAGCAAGACTCGGCGGCGACGAATTCACCGTTCTCCTGGATGAGATCCACGACCCCAGCGATGCCATTCGCGTTGCACAACGCATTCAGGGCAGGTGGACTGTTCCCTTCATTATCGACGGGCAAGAGGTAGTTACAACCGCAAGCGTCGGGATTGCGCTGAGCACGACTTCTTGCGCCGAGGCCGACGACCTTCTGCGCGACGCTGAAATCGCCATGTATCGTGCCAAGCAAGCCGGGAAGGCACGCTGCGAGCTGTTTGATCCCGGCATGCACGCGGCCGCGGTCAAGCGTTTGCGACTGGAAACTGATCTCCGCAAGGCACTCCAACTGCGGGAGTTCCGCGTCTACTACCAGCCGATCGTTTCACTGCAGAGTGGCCAGATGGTCGGGGTTGAAGCTCTCACCCGGTGGCCGCGTCCGTCGGGCATGGTCATGCCGGCAGACTTCATTCCGGTTGCGGATGAAACGGGCCTGATTTTACCCATGAATCGACTCTTGATGGAGGAAGCCTTGGAGCAACTTCGATCATGGCACGCCGAATTTCCTTTCGAGACTCCCCTTTACCTAAGCGTCAACGTTAGCCCCAAGGAATTCGCACAGCCCGAACTGGCCGGCGACATTGGCCTCATTCTGCAGCAGGCGGGGATGGATCCGTCCGTTCTGCAATTGGAGATCACCGAAACTGTAACCATGGCCGACGGCGCAAGGGCCAGCCGGGTGCTTTCCGAGTTGAAAGGGCTTGGAGTGCGCATAAGTATCGATGATTTTGGCACTGGGTATTCTTCGTTGAGCCGCTTGCAAGGCCTTCCGGTGGATTCCCTGAAGATAGACCGCGCGTTCATCTCGAAAATGGAGACCAACTCTGGAAGCCGCGAGATAGTCCGTATCATCGTCATGCTGGCGCACAACCTGGGTCTGGGAGTCGTCGCCGAAGGTACCGAAACAGCGGAACAGGTGGATCAGGTAAAGCAGCTCACGTGCGAAATGGCACAAGGCTACTTTTTCTCCAGACCGGTCGAACCAGAAGCTATCTCAGGGTTGTTGCGGCGCGAACGCAGCCTTCAGACGGCAGCCTACTTGTGACCAAGTTCGTTCCCGGCGCTGGTTTCGTTGGCGTTCCGGGTTAGAAGGCACCCTGCCGACCTCTTCGGTGCAGTTGAATGAAACCGAGGCCAAAATCGACGGTCGGTGTGGGCGCGGGCGTCCGCGCCCGTGCGGCGCTTGAGTTGAAGTTCTACTTAATCTGAGTTTCCTACGGCAGAGCTCGATGCTCGCCCGCTCACCCAACTCGGGCGGTGCTTCACTCTTCATGGTCGAGGGGTTTTCCATCGGCATCGACCTGGACCTCTGATCTTTTTCCGTCCGTCGTGACTTGCGCTTCGTATGCCACGACTTTGTCGTGCTTGGTTATGGACTCGACCTTGAGCAGCTTGCCTTTCCCTGCTTTCGCTCGCAGTCCGTCTTTCACCGCTGCCGGGAGCGAATCGATGGCGACTTGTTCTTCCACTTCGACGATTGCTCCGCTGGCATCCATTGCCACATCTTTACTGTGACCGTTGACCATCAACTCAGCTTCGTAATGGAGTTGGCCGTTTTCCATCTCTTGCGCAAAGCCGCGGATGGTTGCTCCCTTGTTCTCAACCGCAACTGTTTTCTCAACGGCTGCCGGCAGGTCGGACCGTTTGATTTTCTTTTCCTGTGCCACAGCCATCGCGGAGAACAACAGGACTGTGAAGGCGACGAGAGCGAAAATGCGGAAACTGCTCACTGCTTTTTTCATTGCTACACGCGAATGGCTAGCGAAGGAATATGCGCGACACACAAATGCCTATGGAAGGGATCCCCTTCATAAATCGATACTTACACAGCCAACCTTAAGCGAAGCTGAAGACGCATTCATCAAGGATTAACACACCCGTAACACGAACGAAATATTTCCGATATAAAACTTTACAAATCACTTCGTTGGTTCAAAGCATGGACATTTGTTTCGTATCACGACTAATCCTTCGTAAATCTGGAGGCGGAAAAATGCGCGAATCCTTGTACTCGCTATTGCTTGTGGCATTCATAATCGCCGAAGTGGGGATGGCTCCAGTCAACGCACAGCAAATGGCCGGCAAGATCAGTGGCTCGGTTACGGATACGAGCGGCGCGCTCTTGCCCGGCGCGAGCGTCGAGGTGCAGCAGAAGGGCGCGTCGGCCGTTTCGGACAACCTGGGTCAGTTCACGATCGCTAACCTCGCCCCAGGTAGCTATACCGTGATGGTCTCGTATGTAGGATTTTCGCTGTTCCAGACATCGGTCACAGTGGCGGCTGGCCAGACGGCGCACGTGGATGCCGTTCTGAGCGTTGCTTCCACCAGTGAGAATGTCATCGTGACCGCGGAACGTGCACACGGCGAAGCCGAGGCCATCAACGAGATAAGGACGACAGAGAACATTCTCAACGTCCTGCCCGCCACGGTAATCACTAGCCTTCCCAATGCGAATGTAGCCGACGCGGTCGGACGCTTACCTAGCGTCACGCTCGAGCGTGACGAGGGTGAAGGAAAGTACGTGCAGATCCGCGGTACCGAGCCGCGCCTGAGTAATCTGACTATTGACGGTGTAGAAGTTCCTTCACCGGAAGGCGGGGTGCGCCAGGTGAAGCTCGATGTTATTCCCGCGGATCAGGTGGAAACGGTCCAGATCTTCAAAACGTTGCAGGCCAACCAGGATGCCGACGCCATCGGCGGATCCGTGAACCTGGTTACCAAGACCGCCAGCGACCACCCTACCCTCTCCATTTACGGGTCGGGAGGATTTACGCCCATCATCAACACAGTCCCGGTCGACGAGGTCGGTCTGACCACGGGCATGCGCTTCGGCGCCCAGAAACGTCTGGGCGTGCTGGTTAGCGGAGCCTACGACTACAACGGCCGCGGTATCAACGATATTGAACCCGTCCCTACGATTTTTCCCGGAACCACGTTCACCCCTGATTACTCAACTATGGACATCCGCGAGTACAAGTACAACCGAAACCGCTATGGCATCGGTGGTAACGTGGATTATAAGCTCGGAGAATCCTCTCTCCTTTACGTTCGCGGCCTGTTCTCTGACTTTAAGGATTCGGGTCGCAGGTGGGCATACACGCTGAACAATAATGACCCTGCGCTCTTAGCCAGTACGGGAGGGTCTAACACTCCCCCTGGTTTCAATACCGAGATCCGCGCTGCACACTATCAGATCGCGAGCCTGCTGCTGGGCGGCAACCATGTCTTCACCAAGTACTATGCGAACTGGGGATTCGCCGTGTCGCGTGCTCGGGTTTTTAATCCCATCAACGGCGGCGAGTCGATTGACACTTTTTCCTATCAGGGGCCTCCTGGCGCACCGCCTCTGCCCCCGAGCCAGTGCCAGTACGATCGCGCCGCAACCAAGAACGTTTATCTCCCGCAGTGGACACCGGTCTGCTACACCGAAGCCTACAACCCCAACAATTTCCAACTTACCAACGTCGAGGACGCAGCCCACGGGCAGGCCAGCCAACTGAATCTGCAGGGCCAGGTATCCGTGGGCAGGCTGTATCAGGCTGGATCGCACGCGGGCCGATTCGAGATGGGCTTCAGGATTCGCAACGCCCATAAGTTTGATGATTCTTACGAAAATTTCTACATCCCGAATCCCGCATTGAACTTGCCGATTAGCGTGTTTCCCACCGGCCTAACAGACCAAAACTACTATGGCGGCTCTTACCCCTTAGGACCTCTGGCTAGCTGGAATAAGATCACCTCATTCGTCCAGGCCAACCCCGGTAGCTTCACCCGGGATCCCAACGGCAGCAACACCTACGGGAGCAATCCAGCGAATTTTGACCTGGTGGAGCGCGTCACGGCTGGGTATTTGATGAACACGATTGATTTCAGCCGGTTCACGCTCGTTGCCGGTGTCCGCTTCGAAGGTACGCAGTTTTACTCTGCCGCCGTTAACACCACGACAGTCAACCCTTGCACGGGCCTCTGCGTGAAGGCTGGGGGCACGTATGTGGACGTTTTGCCGAGTGCCTCGCTGCGCTACCGGCTCGACAATAATTCGGGACTTCGCTTCGTTTACAGCCGTGCGCTGTCGCGTCCGCTCCCCCAGCAATTGACAACCGCAGTCACGGAAGATACAAGTACGGTTCCTGCTACCTTCAATGTGGGCGCCGTGCTGAACCCGGAGCATGCCAACAACTACGACGTTCTTTATGAACGTTATCTAACCCCGCTCGGAATGATCCAGGCAGGATTCTTCTACAAGAGCCTCACTCAGCCGATCGTCACAAATACGGTTCTGGCGACATCGGGACCGTATAACGGTTTCCTCGTGGCAACCCCTGCGAATGCTGGGACTGCATACGTTACGGGCATCGAGCTCGCCTTCCAGCAGCACTTCACCTACCTTCCAGGATTGCTGAGCGGGCTCGGAGTCTCGGCCAATTACAGCTATACCGCCTCGGGAACCACAATGGTGGACCCGCTCCGCACCGACAACCCACCTCTTCTCCGGCAGGCGCCAAACACCTGGAACATCAGTCCCACTTATGATCGTCGCCGGCTCTCCATCCGCGTAGGTCTGGCCTACAATGGCCCAAACATTTACTCGTATTTTTATCACGACCTTGCCCTTAACCCGAATGGCACTCTTAGCCCAAGCGTGCCGCCTGGTGGCCTGAGGGGTCCCAGTGGTGACTATTACCTGTACTCGCATTTCCAGGTTGACGCACAGGGCAGCTACTACCTCGGGAGGGGTTTCACGGCAATTGTCTCGGGTCTGAATCTAAACAACGAGCCCTTCGGATTCTATTTTGGCAGCCCTCAATTCGTGACACAGCGCGAGTACTACAAGCCAACGTACTCGTTTGGCTTTCGTTGGGATCTGCAGCACGAAAGATGAACGGGCTCCGGTAAAAGCTCAGTTTACCTCCTATGCGACAACGCCACTTTACAGTCCGCCACCCTTGGGCCCGTACTTAAAATCTACAGCGTCTTAGCGGCAACACGGGCGTTAAGCAGGAGATTCGATAGTGCATTGCTATCGGCTTGCCGCGGGGTTAACTTGTCGCCTATTGCCGTTCCTCCTCTCTCGATGAGATGGATTCAGATTGGTCAGTAAATGGACTGTTGCTGCGGATATTCCCACTCATTGAAAATTGGCCGACTCGGGGTCAATGAATGTAAGCGAGATTTATCGTCAATTGACGAAAGCGGCGACTTTCGGCCTCGGGCCAGTTCGCCCAGTGTCGTGGGTTGGACCGTGGTCACATCTGGACCTTTCGTCTTGCCAGTGATGGTCGGTTTGTTCGGAATCGTCTCGTAGGCGTAGCCGGTCAAAGTTTCAGTGAAAAACTTCCTGGTAGGGGTTACCGTGAGTCTCGCCCAGCCGTAATGGACCTTGCCTCTGATAACGAACTTCGATGAAAACGTGATAGTTCCATAACGGATCAGAACACACTAGGTGATCTTCAAAACCGGGAGGCAAGGCTGTCTTGGGGTCAATGAAGAGCCATTTGATGTGTGTTCAGCTTGAGGTACTTAGCGGCCTGAAATTCCTGTTTTTTTTTGGGAACAATGATCGGTGCATCATTTCGAGGCAGGATGTGGGCTGGAAGATCGTGCTGACGCGCTTCGCATCGGGCGCCGAACGTGCAAAAACGATGCTTAAGCCTCGCTTAAGGTTGGTCGGTTCACTCTGGTCTGGACTACCAAGAGAAATCCTGGCGTCCTTCCCTGAGGACGCCAAGAATTGAATCTGGGGCTTACCCACAGCGTGGAAGATTTAAGGAGCGATCTATGTTCGTGACTGCCCTCTTGCATTCGGTGAGGGCACAGTTCGGAGCACATTTGCGCCACTGCTACAACCTGCCGAACGGCAACCCGTTTGTGCACCTGCGACAAGACCGTAACCCTTTACCGACCGGTGAGACGAAGTACATTAGCGAGCGCTGTTTATGGGTTAAAAGCGACCTCGAAGGGGGCACTCGAGAAAGTTCCACGAAGGGCGACGAGGATTAACCGAGCCCGTACAGAAAAGCCACGCTCGAGAACGATTGGAGGCATTGTCTCGCGGACTTCACGTGTGGCGAACGATACTCCTGCGTTTTACTAAGTGAGGCCGGAAAATGTCTGAATCAATAGAGAACGTTTCGCCGACAAGTTCCGGTTCTCTCGATCGTGTCGTGGGTGTGATCTACTCCGCCCTTTCCGAATTGAATCTTCAACTAACTAAGGATGGGCGGGCCGAGCAATCCCTGAGGACAGTTTTGTTTGGTGCTGGAGGCAGACTCGACTCGCTTGCCCTAGCCAATTTCATCGTGATCGTGGAACAGAACCTGGAAAAGTTCTTCGGATTCCAGATTGATCTTACCGAGGACGATCCTTTTTCGTCGGAGACAGGACACTTTCGCACTGTCCAGTCGCTGGCCGACTACGTCTCCCGTCTCGTGCAGCAGAGATCCGGGCGGCTAGGTTGAGCATTAGGAATCAACCATGGGATGTGCGTCCAGTTCCAGAGTACGATCAGGTCGATTCTCCACCGAATCCGGAAGCCGGGCCGCACGATGCGAACGCGTAGTCATCCGTTCAACCGTGCTGGAACACTTGGGCCCTTGAAGGTCAGCCTAAATCCGAGATCGAGTTGTCATCTTCATGTCAAATTTCTGTCGGTCACCCGGTTTTAAGGTTGCCTTAAGCTGGGTCAGTTCACAATGACATCATTCCTCTCTCTTAAGCAGACAGCGCCGCTCCCAGTACCGCGGATCTGGACATACTTGCCTTCACCCTCGTCACGCTCAGCGTAAAACTAGGCAATCGGCCAACGGCATCGGCAACATTCGCGTTGGGAAGGCTCGTGATTACCGTGGCGGGCAGGACGTTGAGAATGTTCTTCGTCGTCCGTATCTCGTTGAGCGACCTGGGATGAAGCGGTCCCCAGGCTACCAACTGCGTATGCAACAGCTTGGATATCAGGATAAACAATAAGGAGTGAAAGACTTCTGGTGGGCATTTTCCCAACCCTCCCGGGAAACAAGCGTGCCAAAGCTTGGGATTCTCCTTCGCTTTCAGACAGTTCCGACTTTGGGATTGTTCCCGAAATGACACTGGCCGCGTAACTTAAGTCATCTCTTGCTGGTTACAAGGGATGGCGCGAATTACCAAGGAGCCATTGTTGAACTGGGACGACGATGGCAATCTGACCTAGACGAGAAATATGTATCTGGATGCCAAGCACAGCGGAGCAATCACGTGATTGGCAACGGACTATGAGGGTTGTGGCCTACCACAGGAGAAATCATGAAGAAAGCAGCATTGTTCGTAATCTTGATGGTGCTAGTCCTAGCAATGGCTTCGACAAGTTTTGCGGCAACTTCCGTTGCCAGCCTGCATGGAGTGTATTCCTTCCAGATGCAGGGCTTGACGAACCAATGGGGATATTACAGTGGCAGTAATTGGGTGAACCTCAACGGCCAGCCGTGCCCGTCAACGCAACACTGCTCTAATCAGGCGTTCAGCAAGATCACGTATGGCACGCTTTCCTTCGACGGGAAGGGACACGCGACTTTTGTCTCCATTACCAATATCAATGGCGGCAGCCACGGACCAACGACCGGTACGGTTTGGACGTATTCAGTCTCCGGCTTCAACGGGGCAATCGGCACTGCAACCAACGGCGCGTACCTGGCGCTCGGAAACTTCAACGCGGCTGGGATCGCGCAGACCGTATTTATTCGTACACCGGATAGCAGCCCATCGCTGGGTGTAGCAATCCTGCAATAACGTTTGGATGGTGAAGGCGGGGCTTTCGGGCCTCGCCTTTGTGCCTCGCCCTCTTTGAGGCTAGTAGCCCAGAGCTTCTTCATTCCCGAACACTTCACTCCACGCGCCCCTCACAGTCAAGTCAGCATCTTGCATTAAGTACGCAGCCTTCTCCCCTCCCTCCCACTTCGCCCAGCGTGCGCGCTGAAACGCCGCAATCTTCCTGCGTGATGATGCTGAC
>Ga0206999_10010_pt2 | contig 51339 bp, 33 predicted proteins | sample Alteio_BWMinCont_92_FD_153482 | JGI IMG/M metagenome (GOLD analysis project Ga0206999, IMG submission 153482) | Enriched cells from forest soil in Barre Woods Harvard Forest LTER site, Petersham, Massachusetts, United States -... | ecosystem: Environmental > Terrestrial > Soil > Temperate forest >...
TAGGCTTTCAGTTTGGCGTACCCTTGTGGTGCGACAAGTTACAATGGCGACGGCGTGGCGAATGGACCGTCTATCCCGACGATCACATAGGGCGCAACGACGGGGTCACGATGGCTCACGCGGAGGGCCCGCAGAGGGTTCCTCCTGCACAGCCGTTTGCCCTCGATGACACCCCATTGGGCACCAATGACTTTCGTAGCACGAAGCGCAATTTTGTGTTTGCCAGTTTGACCGACAAAGACGGCTACGGAATTGGCCTTGAGGCCATTGGCTCGCAGCATCTTCGGGCCATGGTGGATACAGACTTAATCGAGGTTAACGTAAATGATTGGTTCGGAGGCGTTGCAGCCACGGCGTGGGGTGAGTGGTGGCAAAACTATGGCACGGGCCGCGAGCTACGTCCGGATGATCCCAACCAGGGGATCGCCCACAATCAAGTGAGCGGCGCCATGCAGTTGTACTTATTGGGCCCCACCAACTCTGCCGCGTGGCTGGCTCGGACACAGACCGCTTCCGGCTCTGTGGCCTCGCCCTGACCGTGCACTCCGGGCCCACGCATCCCTGGAATCGGCAGGGGCAGGGCGAAACAGCATTACAATGTCACACCATCAATGGAAGAGGAAACAGGTTGGTGAGACGACGAACTTGGTTTGCAGCCTGAACTTCGCCGGACTGGCGCCATCGAGATTATGACGAATCCATCGCGAAAAGAAGAATTGGCAATTGGACGAACCCTCGACGTCGAATGGGTAGCGGGGCCCAAACACAGCGCAGAAAATTTCGGCAATCCCGGCGTGCCCGTATTTGCGACGCCGGCCGTCGTTTGGCTGCTGGATTCGCTCGCCCACCAGGTCATTGTTCCGACCCTGGAACAGGATCAGGGGACCCTGGGAACAAAGATTGACATTGAACATCTGGCTGCAACTCCGATGGGAATGAAAGTCCGGGCGCAAGCTGAAGTCGTTAAGATCGACGGAAAACGAGTGCTCGTCAAAGTTGAAGCCCACGACGAAGTCGAAATGATCGCACGGGGTACGATCGAGCGTTACATCACCGGCTCTATCCCGCGGTTTTTGGAACGGACCTACGCCAAGAAAAAGTCGACCCATGCTTGATTTCCAGGTCACGGACGGAATCGCCTGGCTGACCCTGCGGCGGCCCGCAATTCTCAACGCCATCAACCAAGAGATGGCTAACATGTTCCGCAGCCGGGTTGAAGAACTGGAAAGCCGCTCCGATGTGCGGGTGGTGGTGACTCGCGGGGAGGGCAGAGCCTTCTGCGCTGGCAGCGACTTGCGCGAGCTGGCAGCCTTGTCGGCAGAGGAAGCGGCAAAGTACGAACTCCGCTTCGCGATGATCTTCTCTTCTCTTGATCGCCTGCCTCAACCCACCATTGCCGTGCTCCATGGCCACGTCTTAGGCGGCGGTCTAGGACTGGCGATGTATCACGATTTCCGCATTGCTTCCACAACCGCATGCCTTGGAATGCCGGAAGTGGAACTGGGCTGGATTCCTCCCTGGTCCGTGGGTCGGCTCGCTGAAATCGTGGGATTCTCAACCGCACGGTGGCTTTTGATGACTTGCAACTCGATCACCGGCGCTGAGGCGGCAACCATCGGACTGGTGAATGAGGCTGTTTCCGAGAATCAACTGCCGGCTCGCGCGGAACAGCTGGCAAAGCGTTTGGCAGCCATGCCGGCGGAGGGCTTGACGCAGACCAAGAAGATGCTGAATCGCATGTCCCCACTGCGGCAGTTTGACTGGGACGTGGCAGCTTCGGAAGCATTCAGAGACTGTTATTCGAAGCCAGAAGCGCAAAAATGCATTGCAGACTTTGTTGCCAGGAAGAACAAGCGCTAAATCAAACTCTCGTGAATATCGTCGGCAACCGAACACTCTATTCCATCTTTCGCTCACACGCTGGTGAGCAGCCAAACCGTCTCTGGCTGAGTTATGAGTCCTCCGAGGAAAAGCGCTCGCAATGGACTTTCTCTGGGTTCCTGGAGACAGTTCATCAAGCGGTAAATCTTTTTCAGAATCTGGGCATCGGCGCCGGCGATGTCATAAACCTGCACCTTACGAACCACCCCGCCATTCCCCAGGTGATTCTTGCCGCATCTTATCTCGGCGCCATCGCGCTTCCAACCAGCCCATCCTGCAGCCCGGAAGAGCTTCGCTACTTCCTGGAACATTCGGAAGCGAAGCTGGTGATCACGCAGACGAAGTATCTTGGCAGCGTGGAGGCAGTTGCGAAGGAAACATGCGCAATCCTGTTGCTTCAGGACGGCTGCGTTGCCGACAGCAAGTATCTTTGTTACGAAAGCGAATTGGAGCGCCAAGACAACACGGTTTCAAACGGCCAGGGCAGTACGGATAAAGTTGTCCAACTACTCTATACCTCGGGTACAACCTCTCGCCCCAAGGCTGTGATGTTGACCAATGCAAACTTCGTTTATGGAAGCGAAGTTTTTCGCGCCGCCACGGGACTCCGCCGTGAAGATCGCCACCTCATTGCTCTTCCCCTCTATCATTCAGCGGCCCAGTGCCATGCCCTTTGGCCGTCGCTGATCACAGGTTGCAGTGTCTCGATTCTGTCCCGCTTTAGTGCGAGCCGGTTCTTTGCACAAGCGACAACCCATGGCGGCACCATGGCGGCGCTGTTTGGAGCTCCGCTGCGCATGCTTCTCAATCAGCCGGAGCGCGCGACCGATCGCACCCACCGGCTGCGCAACGTGACGTATGCGCAGAATCTGACGCCCGCGCAGTATGAAGACTGGCATCGCAGGTTCGGCGCGCCTCTTCAGCAACTGTGGGGGATGACAGAGATTTGCGCACTTCCAATCATGAGTCCCCTCCGGGAGGAACGTCGTCTGATGGCAATGGGGCGGCCGGTTCTGGGCTACGAAGTAAAGATCGTCGACCAATCGGGACAAGAACTTCCGGCACACGTTCCGGGGCAGTTGATTGTCCGAGATACACCGGGCCACTCGCTCATGAAAGGATATTTAAAAGACTCTGCGGCCACCGACAAGACGCTCCGCCAGATGCAGGGTGCCACCTGGCTGTTCAGCGGCGACACGGCGACGTATGACGAGGATGGATTCTTCTATTTTCTCGACCGCAACAGCGACCTGATCAAACGGTCGGGATTGAACATTTCCACGTCGGAAATCGAGTCCGTGATCGCGGCATTGGACGGGGTGGCAGATGTTTGCGTGTGTGGTCTGCCGGATCCAACGCGAGACGAATCTGTCGCTGCTGTCATCGTCAGAAAGCCAGAAACACAGCTTACCCCGGATGAAGTCCGTTCCCATTGTGCTGAACACCTCGCAGCACACAAAGTTCCCGAACGCATCGAGTTTTTCGAAATATTGCCGAAAACGTCGGTCGGGAAGGTGCGGAAGAACGTTGTCCGAGAGCAGTTGCTCGCCGGAAAGACTGAGACCTGAGGGACGATTGCGGGGGCGCTGGCGATTTCGTACTCCTGCCCACTGAACCCCACTTAATATATATGCAATATGATCGTGGCCGTATACATTTCTATTTGTTCAAACTCCATCGCATCGGCGGTGTAGCTGCAGGCTTGTTTCTATTGATTCTCGGAGTCAGCGGAAGCGTAATGGCGTTCTCAGGGGAAATTGATAGCCTGCTACATCCCAGTCTCTTCAGGGTAGCTTCCCAGGGACAGCCGCTGCCCTTGGGCCAACTCGCAAGCAGTGCCGCATCAGTGTTGCATCCAGGAGAGTCCATCGGTACTTGTGTGCCTTCGACTAGAGCGGATGCTTCTTATTCATTCATTGTTTTCGGGGGACACGATCGTATTCCTCGGCAGATATTTGTAGACCAGTACACGGGGCGGGTGCTGGGCAGCCGTGGTGGGCTTCAGTTTATAACGATCATGAAAGCGCTGCATTCGATCGCAGGGGTGATGGGTTGTTCGTCGCTCATCTTGGCTTTTCTTGCGCTCAGCGGACTTTATTTGTGGTGGCCGCGCAAGCGAATCAAAATAGGTTTATCCGGCGATGGGCAGGGCCTTTCCTTCGATCTTCATAATGCTATCGGTCTGTTCTCGTCTTTGTTTCTGTTGCTTTTTGCCATCACCGGCACCTACATGGCATTTGAGCCCCTATTCTATGCAATGACCCACAGCAAGCCGGTAACGCAGCCTGCTTTTTCAATGCCGCAAGTTGGCCTCAAACCAGTTTCACTCGACCTTGTAGCCACCGCTGCGAAAGATACATTGCCGGGAGCGACCGTCTTGTGGATCGTTATTCCGCGCCAGCCGCGTGAAGCTTACTTCGCCAAGATGCGATTTCCCGAAGATCGTTCTGACAACGGCAGCAGCATGGTTTGGATTGACCAATTCTCCGGCAAAGTTCTTGCTGTTGCCAGCTCGCGCACGGCTCCATTGGGAAATAAACTTCAGAATATGAACTTGCTCATTCATACAGGCGCTGTTTTTGGAAATGGGGGCAGAGCGTTCGCCGCCTTTGTGTCGCTCATTCTTGTCCTGCAGACCGTGACAGGCCTGCAGTTGTGGTGGAATAGACGCAGAAGAAAGGTGTCCTTAGAGATCAGATCGTAACAATCGCTGGGGGTATTAGCGTTCTTGAAGGTCTCGCTGTAGCCGGCATTCAACGCCTGGACCTGATCCCTCAGATCGGAATACTTCGTTTCATCCAAGGCTTTCCACACCAGACCTCGGGGCGATCCGAAACGCAGGTCACTGCCTTTCAGAGAATGCTTTGTCGTAAAGAAAGCGATGGGATTCCTGAGGTGAATAAGGAAGCCCTCGATTCCCAGGTTACATTCGCCCAAGGCTTCTTCAGAGTCAGGCTGTCTAGCCTTCTTGCCGCTAGAGTGTTTGCGCAGTGGCGCAACATGTCGATCTCGTCTTAAATCCGTCATTCCGGACAAACTTCACTTTTGTGCCCCTTTTTGTGACTCATGTCCCAGAAGCTGGACCGCGTCGTTGCCAATCTGTTTCGGGACATAACTTCCGGTTAGCCCGTGATATGCCAAGATTCATTTTGGGCAAGGACGCCTTTCGCTTACGTAATGCATTCCGGAAACGGATTGTGGTTGCGATTTAATAGCGAGGAACGCGTGATCTAGAACGCTGGTTATTCGTACCGCAACGCCACCATCGGATCGACTTTTGCTGCGCGCCTCGCCGGAATGAAGCAGGCAGCCAACGCGATGATCGTCAGCGCCACGGCAACGCCTGCAAACGTCGCGGGATCGCGCACCGGAACCCCGTACACAATGCTCGAGAGCGCCCGGCCAACCGCAAGTGCGCCGAGCAGGCCCATGCCGATTCCGATCAACCCAACTTTCATCCCCTCGGCAACAACCAGGCGCTGCACAACCCCGGGCGGTGCACCGAGCGCGATGCGCAAGCCGATCTCGCGCGTGCGCTGATTCACCGAGTAGGCAAGTACGGCGTAGATTCCAATCGCTGCGATCAGCAGTGCCATACTCGCGAACAACGTGAGCAGCCTTGCATTCAACCGAGGCTGAGCGGCGCTATTCGAAACCCACTCTTCCATCGTACGCACGTTCGCCAAAGGAAGGTTCGGATCGAGTTCGCGCACTTTCTGGCGAATCATGGGAACGAGCGCCTCTGGTGAGCCGTCAGTACGCACGACGATATCCATGCTGACGACGGAGACTCGCGAGGCCGCCGACCCTATCCGCCAGGCCAGCGGGTAATACAGTGCAGGTGACTGTTGACTCAAGGCGGTGTTGCGCACGTCGGCCACAACGCCCACAACCGAAAACTGCGTTTTGTTGGGATCGGCTGCGCGATAGAAAGTTCGGCCTATCGGATCGGCATCGCCCCATAATCTTCTAGCCGTGTCTTGGCTGACGATTGTGACCGGGGCAGAATCAGGACCATCGGCGTAAGTAAAATAGCGGCCGCGCAGCAGGGGGATGGACATGGTCTGGAAGTAGCTGCCACTCACCATGCGCCAATCAATCGCTGCCGGGGTGCCAGGGGGAAGCACCGATTCTTGAGCGATTATCGGGCTCGTTGTATAGCTGCCTGCGCCGAAAGGAAGTCCGCTCGAAACTGCTGCGCTGCGACCGCCCGGGATCGCCTGCAGCGAATCCAGCAGCGTGTGGTAGAACTGCGGCATCGCAGCGTTGATCGGATATTTCGCTGTTGGCAAGGCAAGCTGGAAGGTGATCAACCCGTGCGAATCGAACCCGACGCGAGCGTGTTCCAGATTCGAAAGCGTGCGGATCAACAATCCCGCACCGATCAGCAGAACTGTAGCGAGCGCAAGCTCGACCGCAGCTAGCCCATTGCGCAGACGACCGCGCACGCCCGACGAACCACGCCCAGTCTGCTTCAGCACATCATTGATGTCGAGTCTGGTCATACGCCAGGCAGGCGCAAGGCCGAATAGCAGTCCAGTGACGACAGTCGCTACCACGGCAAACAGCAGCACTCTCGCGTCGACTTGCACTTCGGGAATCGGAAGCGTATTCGCTGGCAATGTGGCATTCAGTGCGCGCACTGCCCAGAACGCTCCGGCTAAGCCGATCCCTCCACCGACCGAGGCCAGCGTGACGCTTTCAATCAGCAACTGGCGGATCAAACGAGCGCGGCTGGCGCCGGCCACCGTACGCACCGCCATCTCCTGCTGGCGTGCGACAGCGCGCGACAACAACAGGTTTGCAATGTTCGAGCACGCGATCAGCAGAACAAAAAAGACGGCGAACAGCAGGACCAGCAGCCCGGTCTGAAGACCTGGAGTGACAAAGGTCTCTTTCAACGTGAAGAGGTGAACCCCCCAGTCGCGCATCTCCGGATACGTCTGGTCCATGTGTGACGAGATCGTGTCCATCTCCGCCTGCGCCTGCTGGGGCGAAACGCCGGGTTTGAGCAGGCCGAAGACGAGCAACACGTGGTTGAGGCGAATTTCGTTTGGCGGATCGATGACGAGCGGTGTATACACGTCGGCCGCGGAAATCAAGCTCAGCGTGGCGGGCGCGATTCCGACGATTGTGGTTGCCTGTCCGTTCAGGTTGATGGTGCTGCCGATCGCGGATGGGTCGGCGCCAAGGCGGCGTTTCCACAGGCCTTCGCTGATCATGGCAACCGGAGTCGAACCGGGCTTTTCTTCGTCGTCGGTGAATGACCGGCCGGCGACCGGCGAGATGCCCAGAGTGCGAGTCAGCGCGGGACTAATCAGGTTGCCGTAGAGCTGCTCGGGATCGCCGTCGCCAGTGAGGGTGTAGGTGTTGAATCCGATCGCGGCGATCTCCTGAAAGGAATGTTGCTGCTCCCGCCAGGACAGAAAATTCAAAACTGATACGCCGAAACTGGGGAGATTGAGCTTGTCATTTTTCTCGGCGATCTGCAGCAACTGCGGCGGATTTCGAAAGGGCAACGGGCGCAGCAGTTCGGCGTTGACGAAACTGAAAATGGAAGTGTTGGCCGCGATCGTGAGCGCCACCGTGAGCACAACTGCGACCGTAAAAAGCGGCGTGCGCAGCATTTTGCGTACGGCGTAGCGAATGTCTTGAATCAAGGTTTCCATTTCCCTCCTTACTCGCAACGCAGAGCCACCATGGGATCGACCTTGGCTGCGCGGCGTGCAGGTATCGAGCCAGCTAATGCAGCTGCGGCAATCAGCACCGCCGATGCGGTAGTAAAGGTCAGTGGATCCCCCGATCCAACTCCGTAGAGCAGGTGCGAGAGACTCGAAAGAGTTCGGGTGAGTATTACTGCACCTACGGTCCCGACCGCTATGCCAAGCAGCACTAGTTTCAACTCTTGCCCGATAAACAGGCGCAGAACGTTTGCTTTACTTGCGCCAAGCGCCATGCGAATCCCGATCTCCTGCACGCGCTGTGTGATGGAATAGGAAATCATGCCGTAAATTCCGACTGATGCCAGCAGCAAAGCCAGCCCTGCAAACGCACCGAGCAGAATCATGGGAAAGCGCTGCGCAGACATGGAGTCCGAAATAATCTGCCGCATTGTCTGGATGTTGTACACCGGCTGCTCACTGCTGGCTTGATACACTGCTGCCTTGATTGCGGGAATTAGCGTTCGAACCTCGAGAGGGGTGCGAACGATTACGCTTACGTCCGGATAATTGAGGGGCACCCACTGGTCCGGATCTTGACGAAGCGAATAGTACGCCTGATATTGATTGGCCGGACCGCCATCCTCCAAGCCGGCGTATTTCACGTGATTTACGACGCCGACAATTGCACAAGGCCCAAACGCCGCGAAACCGGCGGTGATTGTATGTCCTGTAGGTTTTCCATCGGGGAAAAACTTGCGGGCAAAATTACCGTCTATGACTGCGACGCATGGCGATTTAGTGTCGTCGTGCTCAGTCAGAAAGCGCCCTTGAAGCAGTTGCATTCCCATGGTGCGAAGGTAATCAGGTCCAGTGAGTAACCACCCCATCCGTGGAGCCCCCTGTAACGATTCGGGCTTCTGAGAGTCCAGCCAAAATGGCAGATACCCGCCCTGTCCACTTAACGGAACGGCGGTGGTAAACTCCGCGGCCTCCACCCCCGGAATCTGACGAATTCGTTCGATCAACCCCTGGTAAGCTACGCGAGTGCTCGAAGGGGTTTTTGTCAGCGAATGTGCGACCCCGACTTTGAAGGCAATGACGTTCGTGGTATCGAAGCCGGGATTAACGTTCCACAACTGATGAATCGTGCGCAACAGCAAACCAGCGCCTACCAGCAATACGAGCGTTAACGCCACTTGCACAATTACAAAACTGCTCTGGGTACGACGGTGGACCACGGTCGACCCGCGGCCACCCTCCTTGAGTGATATTTGCGGATCAGCGCTCCAGCTCTTCAGGGACGGTGCGAGGCCAAACAGAATGCCAACCACGACCGAGACGATCAATGTGTAAAAAAGGACCGGGGCGTTCACATTGACGTCCTCGCTGCGTGGCAAGATTCCAGGCATTGCCGCCAAGACGGATCTGGTTCCCAAAAAAGCAATGACGCTCCCCAGACAAGCCCCGGTGAGCGAAAGAATCACGCTCTCCGTCAACCCTTGCCGCATCAGGCGCGCGCGATTCGCGCCGAGTGCCGAGCGAATGGCAAACTCTCTGCTGCGTGCCGCTGACCGGGCCAGCAGGAGATTGGCGACATTGGCACAGGTGATCAACAACACCAGCCCAACTGCGCCTAACAGCAACCCGAGTGTCTCACCGGCGTCGCCGAGGATTGCCGGCTTTAGAGGCTCGACATAAATTCCAAGGTCCCGGTTGTCATTGGGATACAGGCGATCGAGATGACTCTGGATGGTGTTCAGCTCCGCCTGACTTTGCGATATGCTCAGGCCCGGTTTCAGGCGTGCGAGCGTGAAGATGCCATCGTGACCTCCGCGATTATTCAGGATCAGCGGTTCGATCTGGGCGAGCGGCGTATAAACATCGGCATTCCCATTGAGACGAAATTCGGGCGGCGCAATTCCTACAATCGAATAATCTGCGCCGTCCAGGGTTACGCTCTTGCCCAATGCTTCGCGGCTACCGCCGAACCGCTCCCTCCACAACTGATAGCTGATAACCACCGCAGCTGGGCCACCAGGTTGATTTTCCTGCAAAGTAAATTCCCGCCCCAGCACCAGTTCCGTCCCTAAGGTGCTAAAGAAACCTGAGGAGATTTGGCTGGCTTTAAGATGCGAAGGCGCACCAGGAAATGTCATATCGACCGCTTGCTCCCTAAAGGCCGCCATTTGCTGAAACGAGCGAGCGCTTCGCTGCCAGTCTTGAAAGTTCGGATATGAATCCCAAACGCGTGGAAAGCGCGGATTGTTCTCCCAAACCATAACCAAGCGATCCGGCTCGGAATAGGGCAGCGGCGCGAGGACTACACCTTCCACAATGCTGAAGACTGCCGTATTCGCGCCAATACCGAGGGCTAGTGTGGCAACGGCCACAGCGGTGAACCCAGGGCTCTTGCGCAACTGCCGTAGTGCATAGCGGAGATCTTGACTCAATCCAGCTATCATTCCTCACTCACTCAACCTCGCTTTTGGAGGCTGCTGTTCGTTCAGGAAAAATGTGGAAGCAGACTAGCCCTCCCTGCGCTAATCCGTTGGTTCCGATTCGAGAAAAGATAGCATCTCGCCTTCCAATCTCTTGCTGGGGCGGATCGTTATATTTTTGTTGTACTTAAAAGCTCGCTTCGACTTCCCAATCGTCCGATACCGGCCGGCACCGTCCAAAACCGGACAGCAATTTGGAATGTGCCAACAAGGGCACTCACTGGTTGGATTCGAGAGTGGTTCGTGGGCTAACTGGAAGCTGGCCATAAAACAGGCTTCGAGACCATGAGCTTCCAACGGAACGACCATACGACGGCGACCTGGGAGGTCGCCAGTGTGGCACATCCGAAGGCATCGAAACGCTCCAAGGCAAGAACAATGCTGCGACTAGCCGACTTGGAACAGTCGAAGAATGCGGTTCTTCACTCGCCCAGAGCAGTCAGTTCGCAACAATCATGCGGTCATGCCATCGACGAATTCATCGGGTGGTACTGTTCCGAACCACGTTTGGCGTTTAACCGAACCGTCGTCCTTCGTTATCGGTTCTTTCTCGAACAGAAGAATTTTCGCGCCCTCTACTATCAACGTGCGTTTAGTTTTAGCCGCCGTGAGGCACCTCGCCTACGAAGCCTTGGAAACTGGTCTTCTGAGCCCTGACTTGGCCGCAGGAATTCGGCGTGTCAAAGGAGCAAAGCGTCTCGGCATTCGGATCGGCAATTGGTTGACTGTCGACCAGTCCAAGTCCCTGCTCCTGGAGTCGGCCGCCTGTGCTGAGCAGCGGATTAGCAGCGGCCTTCGAGCGCAAGATAATAATCTGTCAGTTCGTCGGCTACGCGCATGCTGTAGCGATCCCACGAATATCCCGGAGAGCGCAAGCTTGCGTTCTTGATCAGGTTTCTGCGCGCCAGCATCCTCTTAAAGAAAGCGATGGAGTGATACAACTCCTGGTTGCTGAAGGCCAAGACCGGGACCAACTCCCGAAAAATACGAATCGCTGCGGTGCGGTCGCCGGATGAATAAGCACGGTAGATCGCCGCATAGACAGGGATCAACGCGCACTCGGGGATCATTGCATTCACGCCCCGATCCAATGCTTCAATCAGCTGCGGAACCGCCCAGCCTCCAGAAATATACAAATCTGGGCCGAACGTCTCGCGAACTCTTGTGTACTTTGCCCCCGCCGGTACAGTCTCTATCTTAAGGCCGGCGAGCGTGGGGAGTTCGTCCTGCAAACGGCGGATGCTGTCCAAATCCAACCCCGGGCCATTCCATTGCAAGTCTTGAATGATGATAGGCGCACGGCTGGCAACCACAATCGAGCGGAAAAACGAGAGAAGTTCTTCGGTGCGCCCGTACAGGGCATTGGGCACTGCAACCAGATACGCCGCGGCATTCACTTTCTCCGCGAGTTTCGCGAACGAACGACAAATCTCCGCATCGTCGGCAGACGCTCCCACGATGAACGGCACTCGACCCCCGATGGCGCCGGCGACGGCCTTCACCAATTGCACGCGTTCTGATATCGAAAGCGCTTGCACCTCACTCGCCACCAGTGGCGCCGTCAGTCCATTGGCTCCTCCGTTGATGCTGTGCTCGACGAGTTTGTGCAGACTGTCGTAATCAATCGCCCCATTTTCCAGAAATGGTGTTTCGAGGAGTGGAACAATTCCCCGCGGCAGATTGGGTGGGGTCAGTTTTCCTTCGGGCATGCGGGTCTAATTCTCGAGCAAGCCGGCGGCAATCATGTGCCGACGGACTCGTTCCCGTTCTGCGGGGCCAAGAGGTTCAAACGGCTCAGCCAGCGCATCGCCACAGATGCCGGTTAGCGAGACCGCGCACTTCAGACAGCGGAGATACGATGAATTTTCTGGGGTCACGTGATACACCGTGGAACTGATTTGCATGATACGGCTGTGGAGCGGTCTTAGAGCTTCCAGGTTGGATGAGGCAGCCGCCTTGTACATGTCGACATACAATTTGGGACAGATATTGGAGCCTCCGCACATGCCGCCATGACCACCCAACAGCACAGCTTCGGCAGTCAACTCTTCCGGTCCAACCAGCAAGGTAAAATCCGGCCGGTCACGAAACAGCCAGACCAACTTATGAAAATAGATCATGTCGAAGCCGCTGTCCTTGACCCCACGGACCTTTGGCAACTCTGACAGTTTGCGCAGCGTGTCGGGCGCTAACACGTGATGCGTGTTCGTGGGTGCGTTGTAAAGAAATACGGGCAACGGCAGTTCGGCTACCAAACGCTGGACGTAGCCTACGAGTTCGCGCTGGCTGGTCGAAAAATAATAGGGCATTGCCAGTACCAGGCCGTCGGCTCCCGCATCTGCCGCATAGCGCCCCAAGCGCAGGGATTCGGTGTACGATGTGTCGGTTATTCCAACAATAATTGGTATCCGTTCGGCGGCGTGCCGGCAGGTATGGCGAATAACCTCCTGTCGGGTTTGATAACTGAGCGACGGCGCCTCCCCCGTCGTTCCCAGTATGAACAGACCGTTCACCTCCCCATCGATCAAGCGATCGATAAGCCTCTTCAAGCCGGCGATGTCCAGAGTATCGCGATCCAATAGTGGCGTAATCATAGCCGTTACAACGCCGCGTAACGGTTCCGGTAGTTTCACACTCAATCCTTTGCTCAGAGGTAAGAGCTCCGGCTGAAATTCCAGCGTGCCGCCAGGGAGAGATCGACACGTTCACAATACGTTCCGCACCAACGACGGTATGACTCCAGTCGCAACCTCGGCCCCGCTCAGGACGAAACCTGCGAACGCCGAAAATGCCAGCCGTCCTCAAACAGAGAAACATCCGGATTCTCGTGGTAAGGATGGCGCTTTATTTCGTCCAGGTTCAGATCGGCTCCGATACCTGGGCCCTCCGGCAACTCGAAATAACCGTCTATAATGCGAGGAAATTTCGTGAGGAGATGCCGCTCCCAAGGTTCGTTGAAGTCTTCGAAGGTCTCCTGAAGCCAGGAGTTTGGTGTCGATATGTCAATGTGCAGACAGGCAAGAGTGCAAATCGGTCCCTGCGCGGCGTGGGGTATGACCGTGCCGTAATGGGCATCGACCATATCCGCCACCTTCCTTGAACCTAGAATGCCGCCCATATGTAAGGGCTCGATATTGATGATGTCCACGGCTGTATGCTGCAGCAATTCCGCAACTTGTTGTTTGGACGAAAGGCTCTCCCCGGTGGCGATCGGGATCTCCAGTCGCCGGACCACTTCCGCCATGGCTGCCACATTCTGGTGCGGAACCGGTTCTTCAAACCAAGCCGGCAAGTACGGTTCCAGACGCTTCCCGATCCGAACTGCCGTTGAGGGCGAGAAGCGGGAATGGGCTTCAATCGCCAGAAGCACGTGCGGGCCTACGGCTTCGCGTACCGCCGCAACTAAGTCAATCGCCAAGTCCTCGTCCGGAGGGTTCAGGCGCGTCATGGCGGATCCGAAAGGATCGAATTTCAGGGCAAAATAGCCACCTGCCACCACCAGCTTGGCTGCCTTCGCAAATGCATCCGGTGTCCGCGGGCACCGATACCATCCATTTACGTAGGCAGGTATGCGCTCATGGACACGCCCCCCGACGAGGTTATAGATCGGCTGTCCGAGTGCTTTTCCAATTGCATCCCAGCAGGCAATCTCAAGAGCGGAAATGGCGCACATCTTGATTTGCCCTCCATCTGCGTAAACGTGCCGCAAAAGACGCGTCACCAGCGTCTCAGTCTGGAAGATCTCGAGGCCCAAAATGAACGGTTTCATTTCATGAATCGCCGTCTCCACCGTTTTGGACAGATGGCCGAGCGAGCCTTCACCGATTCCGTGAATCCCTTCATCCGTGTCGATCCTTACAAAGACCCAGTTTTTCCAGGGATTTCCCACTAGATAGGTGGTGATATCAGTGATTTTCATAGGCAGTCCACGAACGTCTCCAGCTTGCTTCGAGCAGGAGTGATTCTACCGAGAAATGCACGGCCGCACCTTTCTTCACTGTATGGTCCCGTTTTCCGAGAAAAACTATAAGCGGACCGAAGCATTCAGTCAAATTCGGAATGCATACCGAATTATTGACGGGCGAGCTCGACGAGCATTACTATTCTCGCTTCATGAACTGTGATCGAGGCTTCGCATTCCTCGCCCTGGGATTGTTATCGCTGGCCCACGCTCAAATTCAGAACAATAATCTGGTAGCCCAAAACGTATCCATAAGCGCTTCGGACTCTTCTCTGCGCCATGGAGCAAACGACGCTGCGGACGGCTCTCTGGATTCCTACTGGGAATGTCTCGGCGCTCCGGCCGCCCCCTGTTGGATGGAGATTGCATGGAAGGATCCGGTTTCGATCCGGGAACTGGTCCTTTGGCGTCATCAGCCCCGGCGCGGTGCGCGGGATCTAACCCGCCTCAAAGCTGAAGCATTCACCAACGGATCGTGGCGCGACTTGGCCGTATCCGGGGATGGTAACTCCGCGCTTCCCTTGCTGCTCTATCTTCGCCTGCCCCCGACCCCAGCCCTCAAATTGCGGATTAGCGGACTGGACGGAGATACTCGGATTCGTGAAATCCAAGCCTATTCCGAGGATACGCCCGCCTGGATGGATATTCGCGGAGATGCTCGGGGAAACGCCATCGGCGTGTTAACAGATGGTTTTGGGGCGACTGGAATACGAGCCCAAATTCAAGTTGCGGGCCAAGTCGCAGGCAAACTCTGGAAAACCACGGCAGAAACGGGACCTCTCGGAGAGTTCACCGTCCCGCTGCCTGTGGGATTGACCGGTGCCCTGGACTTCTCCGCATCTGCGCAGGGTGAATCAGTCCACAAAACGCTCGATAGTGGCGACATCCAGAGCGAACTTGTTCCCGATCCGGGCTTGGAGTTCAACCTGGAACTGAACGGCTCGTGGTTATTTCAGCCGGACCCTCCAAAGGGTTTCGAGCAGGTTGGCTTCCATGATTCATCCTGGAAGGCAATCGATGTACCCTCGCACTGGGTCATGCAGGGATTCCACTCCGAACAGGGGTACGGAGCCTATCGAAAGCATGTGAGAATTCCGGAAAGCTGGCGCGGCCGTCAAGTGCGAATCGCCTTCGACGGGGTCTACAGCGGCGCAGAAGTGTGGTGGAACGGACGTCGCATCGGTTCTCATACGGGCGGCGCTACACCCTTCCAACTGGAAGCACCCTCGCCTGGGCCGGGCACCGACAACGTAATCGCCGTGCTGGTCAAGGAGCAAACTACGGCCTCAGACATGGACCACATGAGTATGTATGCCGACTTTTCCTTGGCAGGAATTTTTCGCCGCGCTCGAGTGTTCTCCGTCCCTCGAGTTCACGTTCAGAGGCAACAATCCCATACCGAATTCGATAGTGAGTACCGCGACGCTGATCTTGTAACCGAGCTTTCCGTGGTCAATGAGTCCAACTCGAAGCTAAGCGGCGCATCCGTCCGTTTGTTCCTGACCCGTGACGGGCAAGCCGAAATTGCGGGCTCTGATGCCATGCAGCTGGATTTGGCGCCGTGGTCAAGAAAAGATCTGAGCGTAAGACTGCACGTCCACCAACCGTTGCAGTGGAATTCCGAGCACCCGAACCTATATCTGCTGCACACCATAATCTCGCAGAATGGCGCCGAAGTTGAGCGGCTACAGAGGAAAGTAGGGTTTCGCCAGACCCGGATCGATAACACCTCGCTATTGATCGATGGTAAGCCGGTCAAACTGAAGGGAACGGCACATCATGATTCTCATCCCCTGCTGGGTCGCGCGGTTACGCCCGCCATCGAGCGCCAGGATCTAGAACTCATGAAAGCGGCCAACATTGACGCAGTTCGGACGTCGCACTACCCCCCGATTCCGGAACTGGACGATATCGCGGATGAGCTCGGATTGTATATCGAGGAAGAAGCGCCATTTTGTTGGGTCGGTGAGTCTCATGACCTGCGGTGGGGGCCGCTCACCCGACAACTGACGGCAGAAATGGTGGAGCGCGATATGACGCATCCATCGGTCGCTTACTGGTCTGCCGGGAACGAGAGTGATTGGGGGCCGACTCTGGATTTAGGGGCCAGCGAGATTCGGTCGCACGATCCGAGCCGGCCGGTCATGGGTAGTTGGACGGATCATCTGGATTTCACGATTCGTCACAACCCGATTACCGTGGCTGGAATCCACTCCCTCGACGGCAATGACAAGCCGGTCCTCTGGGACGAGAGTCTTGCGCCTTATCAGGGCATTTGGAATGACGGCAAGGCGCTTTGGCGCGATCCCGGGATTCGCGACTATTACGTCGTGCCGCTCATCGACGTAATGGAGGCGTTCTGGAACAGCAAGGTGGTTCAGGCAAGCTTTATTTGGGCGTGGTCGGATGACATGTTTCTCGTCCCCAACCGTGGCTCGGAGCAGGGCCGCAGCTATACCGAAGATCACGGTGTGGAGCGAATCTATTACAAACCGGGATATGGTCTGGTAGGCGACGCGCCCTGGGGCGTCATCGACGGCTGGCGCCGCCGCAAACCGGAATTCTGGAATGTGCAGAACCTGTATTCCCCCATTTCTCTGCCCGAGCGGTCCGTCGCTCTTCCCTCCTCCGGCCCGCTGCATATTCCCGTCAAGAACCGCTACTTTTTTACAAATCTCTCAGAGCTTAGTGTGCAATGGCGCGTCGGTGGTCAACAAGGCACAGCCGCAACCGATGTGCCACCCCAAGGCGCGGGATACATCGAGATTCCCTTGCCAGCGGGAACTCAGCCGGGCAGCGATCTGGAACTGCGCTTCAGCAATGGCGACCGGTTGGTGAACGCCTTCACCGTGCAGATAGCTACCCCCGTGGTCGCCGCATCGACTCCACCTGCAGCTTCTTCGACCAGCAGCGCTTCCTTGCGCGTCCACAAACAGCAACTCCTCTCCGGCATAACACCACGAATTGAAGGGGACGGATTCTCGATGGGCGTCTCTGGGGAACGTGGTCTGCTCCAGTATGCCGTGACCAACGGAGACACAGTTCTCTATGATCAGCCGCAGATTCACATTCTCCCGACCGAGGGCTCTTCCCCCGCCTTCCCGGAAGCGCTTACCTGGAGCCGGGATCGTCCAGTCGACATCGCAAAAGCTAGTGACGCTGTCACCATCACTGCCCAGGGACACTATCCGAATCTGGTCGGGAGCTATCGCACTGTCATGAGGTCCAACGGTGACGTGACCGTTTCCTACGATTTTGAATATGGTGGCGCGGAGATTGCCGCCCGGGAAGTTGGATTCCGCTTCGAAGTTCCGCTTCGATTAGATCGTCTTTCATGGGTGAGGAAGGGTGAATTGAGCTGGTATCCGGAGGGTCACATCGGTGCGCTCACCGGAGACTTGCAGTCGCACTCGGGCAGGCCGTCGTTTGTAACGCCAGACTGGCCCTACGAGGAAGACGATGCTCCCATGGGCAGCAATGCCTACCGAAGTACGAAACGGAACATCATCACGGCAACGGTACGAGACTCCTCGGGCAACGGATGGACGATCCGATCCGACGGATCGCAGCACTTTCGCGCAGCCGTCGAATCCGACCGCATCGCCATTTATGTGAACGACTGGTACGGTGGAAGTCCGGCAGGAATCGGAGAGTATCTCGAGAACTACGGGCGTGGCAAAATGCTTCGCACCGGCGAGCGCATTCATGCCACCCTTCAGATGCGCTTGCTGACAGCTCCAGACGCCGGCCATCAGTGAATTTCGGAAGGCGTTCCACTGCGTTGAAGAGGGACCTCGCGGTCGGGTATACTGCTGCCCTGGTAAGTGCCCATTTCCGCGATATCATTTCATTCTTGAGCGAGGCGACCCAATGCTAAAGCTGAACGGCATCACTCCGGTGATGGCCACATGCTTCCGGGAAGACGATTCCATCGACGACGATGCACTTCGTAAGCAGATCGATTTCGCGATCGAAGCTGGTGCCGCCGCCGTCTGCGGACCCGGTTTCGCGGCCGAGTTCTACAAACTGTCGGATATGGAGCGCTATCACTTTGTCGACGTGCTCGTCGAACACACGCGAAAACGCGTTCCTGCGATCGCCGCCACCAGCTGTGGGTCCACTTACAGCACCATCGAATTCTCACGTTACGCGGAAAAAGTCGGCGCCGACTGCTTGATGGTCACGCCTCCTCGCACGGCGCCGTTGCCGGCGAAGGAAATTATCGGATATTACAGCCAGCTTTGTGACGCGGTCAAAATCCCGGTAATGCTCCAGGATGCCGATTTTACCGGTGCTGGCATGCCTGCCAAGGTGTTTGTTGAACTGTCACACAAGCACCCGAATTTCCGCTTTGCCAAGCTGGAAGTGACCCTGCCGGGAGAAAAGTGCGCTGAAATTGTGGAACAAACCAAGGGGCAGGTTCAGATCATCTATGGACTGGGCGGCATCGCGATGATGGACGGATTGGCACACGGTGCCTCAGCGATGATGCCGGGAGCTGCCTGTTTAGAGATCTACGTGCGGGTCTATGAGCTCTATCAACAGGGCCGCCACGCGCAAGCCAAGGAACTGTTCGAGCGCCTCGTTCCCTATCTGGCCTTTGCCTTACAGCACCTTGAGGTTGCGATTCGGATCGAAAAGCGAGTACTGCACAAGCGCGGAGTTCTGCCCAATTCCCGCCTGCGCGCTCCGACGATTTCGCTCGGCGCAATCTACACGGCACAACTGGAGTCGCTGGCGGATTCCGTGATTGCGCTATCCCAGCAGTGCCGCGAACAGCCCGTCTCGAGCTAGCCTCGCGGGACACAAACGATGCGCCGCGAGGTAAAGGTTGCACCCCGAACCGCTGGCGCGTTCTCTCTTGTCCGCCAGCCGGAGCTCCAGCAAGTGACCGCAAAGGGCGCGAAACTGTAGTCGAATTCGCGGACACCGAGGTCTGCTTTTCTCCTCTGCAGGGCAACCCGATGGGGATCATCCCGCGAGTTCATCGCCTCTGAGTCCGCCACGGGATTGCTGTCTGCAACCACAAAGACCTCTGCCGTCTCAACTGGACCGATGTTTGCGGGAAGCGCGAACTTGATCTTACGCAGTTCAGGAGTGGAGTTCACTCCGTAAATTCGGAGCGTTTTGCCATCTGCGCTCAGGGTTGCATCCAGATCCGGTTCTCTCAGATAAAAAGAAAGAGCACTGCTTCGCTCCACTCTCACTGGAAACGATCCAGCCGCGCGCTGGTACAGGCCTTGCGTGTCGTAGCTGGGAATCTTGTAGAGCCATCCTGGTCCCGGCTGCAATTGCCCCCCGGCAAAGCTGTGCGAAAAATTTGAAAGATTTGCGATCTCAACCAGGTCGCGTTCCGACCGGGAGAAAGACATCCTGACGCAAGGTCAAGTGCACCGGCTGATCCGCGGCGATCAACAACGATTGTTGCCCTTCCTTGGCTTCTGTCCGGTCTGCACGGAGGGAAAAAGCTTGCTTCGCCTCTGACTTATCGACCTGCCAGAACTCGCCTGAAATCGAAGATTCGAATCCGCCGTTTCGGAAGCGGTTTGGACTTGCGCCTCCCACGACTGCCAAAACAGACAGCGTCGATACCACACGGCCAGGCTGAGGGCTCGCGCCGGCGTGTATCGCCTGGGTGTTGCGGTTTCACGCCGATAGAATATTTGCGCGATATATTCCCGCGATCGACGGCTCAATGCGTCTCTCCAGTCCCGAATTTTCAGCCAATAATAAGGTGGCCTCGGTCTTCAGCTTCAGCTCGCGATCACGCCGGGGGCCTCGTCGCGAACCCGACCGTGATCTTGCGCCCGGACGAACGCCGCCAGGCAACCAGCAATGCCTAAGCCCAGACCGAGTGAAATGATTCCATTACGAAAACCGGTATTTGAATTCCTAAGCGCTCCAATGGCATAGGATCCCAGTAACCCTCCAAGATTGCCCACGGAATTGATCAGAGCAATACAAGCGGCGGCATGTCGCGGCTCTATCGTCGTAGACAACGCCCAAAATGGACCCACGATCGAAAACTCTGCCACAATGGCCAAGCTGACAGCCGCGATTAGTTTCGTGGCCGAGTTCGAATACCCGGCCGAGATTAAAGCCAACGCCCCCAACAACGCAGGCAGGGCGATATGCCAACGATGTTCGCCGGACTGATCCGCATGCGCGCCCGCCAGAACCATCACAATCAGCGCCGCCGCGTAAGGAATCGCCGAGAGCAAGCCGATCGAGATCGTCCCCACGCCGGAAAGACTGCGAATCAGAGAGGGGAGCCAAAAGGTGATCCCGTAGCCCGCAAAATTCACTCCGAAATACACAAAAACCATCCGCCAAACATGAATGCTGGTGAAAACCTCGAGAATTCCTCTTCCGCTCCGCACCTGAGGTATTTCACACTTCTCCTGTAGCGCCCCGACGAGCCAGGTACGCTCTTCGGAGGACAGCCAATGGGCTTCCTGGGGAGTGTTGGTGAGATACAGGAAGACCCCAATACCCAGAAAGACCGCGGGAACGCCTTCCAAAAGAAACATCCACTGCCATCCCGCCAGTCCGGCCTGATGAAGGCCTAGCAGCGTTCCGGAGAGTGGACCAGCAATCACGGCCGACATGGGTCCCGCGGCCGAAAACAAAGCCAAAGTCCTGGCTCGCGTTGTCCTCGGGAACCAGCCCTTCAAATAAAAGACGATTCCCGGGAAAAACCCGGCTTCTGCCGAGCCCAACATAAAGCGCAGGACATACAGGTGCCAGGGAGCCCGCACAAAAATCATGCAGGAAGATATGACGCCCCAGGTGATCATCAGCGCCGCTATCCAGCGGCGCGCCCCAACTCGCTCCAGGGCGATGTTGCTGGGCAACTGGAACAGAACGTATCCCGCGAAGAACACTCCAGCGGCAAAGCCGTAACTGGCATCGCTCAAATGGAGCTGTGACCGAATCTGGAGCGCCGCGAAACCAATATTGATCCGATCCACGTAGGCGACTACGTAGAGAAAAAACAAGAGGGGAACCAGACGCCGTGTAACCTTGGAGACGACGGCAGCTTTCAGGGAAACGGTGGCGGAACTCGCTGCGGGATCGGGCAAGCGCTTCACATTGAATGCGGCGATTCTAGCATCAAGTGATCAAGTTTTCTCCCACCGGCCGAAATCCGGAACGCATTCCGATGGACCTTTGGAGGGCACCGTAAATGGGCGAGACGGCCTTCCCCAACCCTCGGCAGAGCGGGCCGACCGTTTTCACTTCATTGCCGGATCCTGCCCCGGCCCCCCGGTGGACACAATCTTGGGAATTCTGTTCTCGACCGGCGGCAAGGGAGGATACGCTCGGTGCGGCTCCTTCTGATACCAGTAGGCCACCGAGTAAATGTTGTCGGAGCGGAGATTCGCCTGACCATCTTCTATGGTCACTCGGATCGATTTGTGAAAGCGGACAGGCGCCTCTAGGTGCCAGCGGTACATCGTGAACCGTGACCCGGGCTGCTCTCCGGTGAACTCGACGATTCCGACGTAGGGAGTGGAATATAGAGGACCGAAGCCCCAGGCCCCGTTGAAATAGTCTTCCCCTCCCGTCCCGTTGATGCGGGGAGTCTTCTCGCCGTCGATGAAAATCATGTCGTCGCCTTCGTTCCAGGCGCCCCATTGGTTGTTCAGCACCGACATCATCACCCCTACGAATTGCCCGTCTCCTTCCGCATCGAGAATGACGTAGTTGTCCTCACCCAGTTTGTTGAGCCACCGTGGGTCTTTGCGCGCCTGGTCAAAATCATTGCCGTAAAAATTACCCTTGTACCATCCGCGGCACGGAGTGCATTGCCGATATTGAGCGTGAAAGTAGGCCGTCTCCGGGGAAAGCGAGGTCACCTTCACCCAGTCGATGTTCCAGTAATAATCCGTAATCTGCTTGCTCCCCTCGTTGCTGATCGTGATGCGAGCGTGCGTGCGAAATGGCATGGGGAAATAGGAGTTCAATGCCTGAGCTGGATTGACCGTAATCACGGCCGACTGAAAAACCGGTGGATTTCCGAAAGCAAAGCCAAAAAAATTGCCGATCGGAGCCTCGATGCTGGGATCTTTCTCACCATCCCAATAGGCACGAATCACCACCTTCTGGTGGGCGTACACTTCCGACCATGGCGGCAAGGTGGTCCAGATATGGCGGATCTCGCCCGGGCCATCGCGATCGAAGATGGTGACGGTCTGACCGGGATCCACCGAGACGTAGTCATGATTTCCGCCGGTGCGGTCAAAACTCGAGGCGCGTTCCGACTCGTAGTCCTGCAATTTGGGCAAGTCCCCGACCGCGACCTGCGCCCAGAGAAACGCCGGGAGGAAGAGAAAAAGGGCGTAGCAGAAACAGGTTCTTTTCATACTGTTCACGCCTCCGTTGCGGGCGGTTCGGGTTACGAGCGGCAAAGCCGCGCTCCATCCTGTACTTCCGGTCTCCGAGCACAGTCTTCCGGCATCAATGCGACTCTCTCGGAACCGAGGCGCCACTGTTGCCGACCAGGAAATCAAGATCTGCGCCTTCGTGGGCCTGCAATACATGATCAACATAGAGCTTCGCCCAACCGCGCTCGGGCGCCGGCGCCGGCTTCCATTGAGCGCGACGTTGCTCGAGCACCGCGTCGTCAACCTCCAAAGCGACCAACCGGGCGGGCACATCGAGCTTGATCATGTCCCCGGATCGCACCAGAGCCAGCGGACCACCGATTGCGGCCTCGGGCGAAACGTGAAGAACCACCGTCCCATAGGCCGTTCCGCTCATCCGCGCATCGGAAATGCGAACGATGTCCGTGATACCCCGGCGCAGCAGTTTCGGGGGAATCGGCATGTTTCCCACCTCCGCCATTCCCGGGTACCCACGCGGGCCGCAATTCTTGAGAACCATGACACAGTTTTCGTCGATATCCAGATTCTCGTCATTGATACGCGAGTGAAGTTCCTCGACATTCTCGAACACGACCGCTCGTCCCCGGTGAACGAGAAGGTGTTCGCTCGCTGCCGACGGCTTGATGACGGCGCCATGGGGAGCAATGTTGCCGCGCACGACGGCGATCCCGGCGTGTGCCTTGAAGGGCTGGGCAAAGGTACGAATCACCTCCCGGTTCCAACACTCTGCTTGGGCGACGTTTTCCCAGATCGAATGGCCATTTGCGGTCAACGCTTCCCGGTTCAGGACCCCAGCTTCTCCCAATTCCCGAAGGACAACCGGTACCCCTCCCGCATAGAAAAAGTCTTCCATCAGATGTTGGCCCGAGGGTTGCAAGTCCACGAGGCAAGGCAAACTGGAACCGAGCCGGTCCCAATCATCCAGGGAGAGCGGCACACCTACCCGTCTTGCGAGTGCAAGCAAGTGAATCACGGCATTCGACGATCCGCCGATGGCCGCGTTATTGAAAATGGCGTTCTCCAGTGCGGCGCGGGTCAGAATTTTCGACATGCGAAGATCCTCGCGCACCATTTCAACGATGCGGCGACCAGTCGTCTGCGCGAGCGTACTCCGACGGGCGTCGACTGCAGGGATGGCAGCGTTTCCGGGCAAACTCATACCCAGCGCTTCAACCATGCTGGCCATGGTGGATGCTGTTCCCATGGTCATGCAATGTCCCTTGGAACGGTTCATGGAACTCTCCGCGTCGAGAAACTCACACAAGGGCATGGTGCCAGCGGCCACTTCCTCAGCCATCTTCCAGACGCTGGTGCCCGAGCCGAGTTCTTTACCGCGGAATTTACCGTTGAGCATCGGACCGCCGGAGAGCCCTATGGTCGGTAAATTGCACGAGGCCGCACCCATCAGCAACGAAGGAGTCGTCTTGTCGCACCCCATCAGCAGGACGACCCCGTCGATAGGATTGCCACGGATCGATTCCTCCACGTCCATGCTGGCGAGGTTGCGAAAAAGCATGGCGGTTGGACGCAATTGCGATTCGCCCAGAGACATCACCGGGAATTCCAGCGGAAAACCACCCGCCTCCCACACTCCACGCTTTACCGAATCAGCCAGTTCGCGGAAATGTGCATTGCAGGGATTCAGTTCGGACCAGGTGTTGCAAATCCCGATCACCGGACGGCCGTCGAACAGATCCGCGGGCCAACCCTGATTCTTCATCCAACTGCGATGACCGAAACCATCGCGGTCGTTTTTTCCAAACCATCCTTGGCTGCGCAACTTCTGCATGCAAATTCCTCGTTATAAACGGTTGGGGAGCTGTTAACGGATCAATCGATAGACGCGACCGCGTTCTCGCTGGAGCTTCACCTACTCGTGATTTCAGAGAATATACCAAGGTGCGGACAGATTGATATGTCGGGGAAGACTCCATGGCGGACGGTTTCATCAAGACAGATGGCGAGACTGAATTCTGTTGGCGCCCCTGGTCAATGTCAAGCAGAAAACGACTCCATATCCGTAATGCGGAACCGGGTTGTCGGATCAGACGCGACTGACGCGACTGTTCTTTACTTCACAAACACAGGTGAATATATTGAAACTGTTTGACGTCATTTCATTGCGACTGGCAGCCGGTTTTCTTTTGCTGGGAGTCCCGCCAGCCATTTGACTGGAAGCGGAAATGGAAACGCAGGTATCGCTTGATCTCAAAGGCAGCGCTGCGATCGTCACCGGTGCAGGAAACGGCCTGGGATTAGCCATTGCGCGCCGATTCGTGGCCGGTGGCGCGAAGGTCTTGCTGGTGGATCAAGACCAGGTCGTACTGTCGCGGATCGGGACTGACAATTTAGGGTCGCAAAGCGCTTTTGCGTTGGTGAAAGACCTGGCCGATGATGATTCGGCTGCGGTGGTGTTTGATGCCGCCCGCAAAACCTTAGGTCAGGTGAATGCTTTGGTCAATAACGCCGCCTGGAGTTTTCACAAGCCTTTGCTTGACGTCACGCACGCCGAATTCGAGCGTGTGGTTCGCATTAACCAGCGCGCGCCTTATTTTCTGGCGCAAGAGTTCTGTCGCGCCGTCGCGAATGCCAAAACCAAACCTCCCCACACCGCCATCGTCAATATCGCCTCCGTGAATGCGTCGCGAGGCAATCCCAATCTCATCGCCTATGCAGGAACCAAGGGCGCGGTGGTTGCGATGACGCGTGGCCTGGCAGTCGAGATGGGTCCATTGGGCATCCGGGTGAATAGCATTAGTCCGGGTGCAGTTGAGACCGCATTCACCCGGTCTCTCATCGACTCCGGAGTTATCGATCCTCCCAAGCTATTTGAAAAGGCGCTGGTCAAGCGCTTTGCAAGGTGTGAGGAGATTGCCGAACTTGTCGCCTATCTGTGCAGTTCCCGTGCGGAATTCGTGACCGGCGCTGACTGGGTGATCGACGGCGGATACCTCGCTTATTGACGTATTGACGCGCACCTGCTCCGGCTGGTCGCTGCTTGATCCCGAACCCGACTGGCGAATGCATCCCTCCCAGCCTCAGAAGCGAAGCTTATCAAGATACTGGTAGCTGATGCGTGCTGTCTCGAGCGAGTTCTTTGGATTGTCATGCTCGACAAAGTAGTGCTTGATGCCCGCGTGCTCCGAGTGCGAGAAGATGCGCTTCCAGTCGATAACGCCTGTACCCACATCGGCCAAAATCGTCATGTTCTCTCCGGCAAACCTGCTGGAGCGGACACTCGCGGCATCGGGAACTTGGTGCACATCTTTGATATGCACCATACAAAACCGTCCGGGATAACGCTGGAAGTATTTCACCGGGTCTTGCCCGCCAACCGTAATCCAGCCCAGATCCATTTCCATCTTCACCAGGCTGGGGTCGAGGTTCTCCAGAAGAATGTCGTAGGGGAGCTTTCCATCTGGCAAGGAGACAAATTCCACCCAGTGATTGTGATAGGCGAACTGAATGCCGGCTTTCTTGGCTGTTTCCCCGGCGCGGTTCAAAATCTCGCTGGCATGTTTCCAGCCATCGGGCTGGTTGCGAACTTCTTCATCAATCCATGGGTTGACGAGGTACGTGCGGCCGACGATCTTGTTGTCTTCAATCACTTTGGGCCAGTTTGCGCCGAGGCTATCCCAATCCACGTGGTACGAGGGAGAACTGAGACCATGGCGCATCAACGTTTCCCGCATCTCTTTGGGATCCGGTTTATCGTGGTCCCGGCCCGATTCCACTTCGCGATATCCAATCTGGGCGAGTTGAGCCAACGTGCCATCGTAATCACGCTTTAACGCATCGCGTACGGTATAAAGTTGGATTCCGATCGGATTGATTCGATGTTGCTCCGCAGCCCATGCGAGATTGCGATTCATCATCGCGACTGCGGCCGCTCCCGACAGTGTGCCTAAGAAAGTTCGCCGATCCATATTTTGTCTCCAATCACGCCTAGTTGGGTCGATCTTCGTCCCCTTCGAAGCTGCTGCAGCGCAGGCAGAAGCCGATCTCATCCTTTGATCTTTCTAGCTGCAGGATCCCACACCGCGGTCGTTCGGTTGAAATACGCATAGTTGGCCAGGTGGCAACCCAGCGCGGCAGTATTACCGAATTCTTCGTTTTCCACCACGCGCCGGCGCGAACGTACGGCCTGGAAGAAATTGGCTTCGTGGTCTACCACATCGTCGTATCCCGGTGGCAGGCCGAAAACCTCCGTCTGTTGATCAAGTTCAGACTTCAGAGGAGTTGGGGAGGGATGTTCGGCTTGAAATTTGGTTAGGTAGTCGTTGCGCAACTTCTCAGGCCACCAGGATACGTCGTATTCATCTGGTTCCGGCCGGGTGTCCTGCGGGGTGTAACTCACAGTGGACTCTTTGATAATCAGTGTGCCCTTGGTTCCGTAGAAGCCAAAGAATTCGCCCTGATCATTGTTCAAATTACAACGCAGCGAGACGCGGAAATTCGGATAATCGTAGAAGGTCTCAATTAGGTCAGGAAAATCACGTCCATCTTTGTAGTGAAACAGGCCGCCGGTAGACTGAGCCCGTTCGGGGACAGTGTTCGTGCTGGTAACGAAGTGGATCCCGGAAATCAAATGGACGAAGAGATCTCCCCCCAATCCAGATCCGTAATCAACGAAACAGCGCCAGCGGAAAAACCGGATAGGGTCGAAGGGCCGCTTGGGCGCCCCCTCGAGGAAGGCGTTCCAGTCCACCGTTTGCTCAGTGGCATCCGGAGGGATGGGGCAGACAAATGCACCGTAAGGAGAATTTCGATCCCAGGAAGCCTGAATCGAATAGACTTCACCGAGTTTGCCGGAATCGTAAATCTCTTTTGCCCGGGCATAGAGGATCGAACTCACGCGCTGGCTGCCAACCTGGGCAATTCGATTTGCCTTCTGCGCGGCCTCTACCATGGCGAAGCCGTCTTCCACGGTGTGGGACATCGGCTTCTCGCAATAGACGTCCTTGCCCGCGGCACAGGCATCGACAAACACCCTGCGATGCTGGTGATCCTGAACCGCAACAATGACAGCGTCGATGTCTTTACGATCGAGAATCGCACGATAGTCGCGAGTTGCGGGAACGCTTTTTTTCAGGGCCTGATTAGCCGACAGGTGTCGGGAATCGTAGAGATCTGAAACCGCCACGCATTCCACGCCGGGTACACGCAAAGATGCATCCAGCAGGATGCATCCCCTAACCCCGGTCCCGATGGCGGCAAAGCGCACGCGATCACTGGGTGCAATCGGATGGGGCGAGGCCCACAGCGGCTTCGGTTGCAACAGAGTATGGCCGGCCGTTGCTCCAACCGCAGCGGCGCCGGTACTGGCGCGAATAAAATCACGACGAGTCCAAGAATTCTTGTTCACGCAAACCGCCTCCACGCTGAGCTCACCCGATTGTCCGCCTGGGCTGGTTGGGCTGCAACCGCGAGCATGGTACATCAATCGGAACGGGTAAACAAAACTGTGTCCGTATCGCGGACACACCCCTGATCGAGACCTGGTGATCAGGCTTGTCTCAAGGACCAACCTCCGCTTCCGCCTTTAGATCTCGAATGCCCGGAATGACGAACGGGTCTGGCAGTTCCTTGTAGGTCTGGAGCGCCACTGCGTCAAACCACAGATCGGGTACGGCACTGTCGCCCGAAACGCTGAAGACGAGATGACGCTGGCCTTTCTTCAGCCGCATGGTCCATCCCGGATACCAGGAAATATCCGGCGCCGCGTAAACGTCGCGCGTGAGGTGTTGGTTCGAATTCAGGGTGTCGTACTTCTCCAGAGGCGCTGCCTGGCCGTCGATTGTCAGGAGGAGCTGATGTGCAGCTTTTCCAGAGTTAGCCGACACGCGTATGTAATAGTTGCTGTCCAGGGCCAGGTTTGCAGTGAACTCAAACTGGGGCTTGCCGCCTGCGGGCGTGGCTTTCAGAAGGTCGTGACTATAGGTGCCTCCTTCGCTCGGCTGCTTTTCGAGATTCTTCACTCCAATCGCCTCATCTGCGGTGAGGACGACCGCATTTGCCGGCTTCCCCGGCGCCAACGGATAAACCGACGTTAAGAAGGTCTGCACCTCCTCTTCGGTAAAGTCGTAGTGATTCTCAGAAAGGACTTTGCCATCGACGTCCGAGACTGCCAAGTCGGCAAAGAAACCGCCGGGCACGTGCCACACGTCTCCAGTATCTTTGCGTTCGATGACGCGCACGGTAGAGTCGGCCGGCAGGTCAAAAGTTCGAGTCAGATCGGCTACGACCCTGCCGTCCCGGGTGCGCAAGCGATAGGTCAGCTTGGCTCCTTTCCAACTCCGGAACCAGTAGTCATTGACGACGCGGAGATCTTTCGCGCCCTCGAAATCGAAAAACAGAATCGGCAGTACCGCTTGATTAGCGTTTTGAATGGCGAAGTACGCCGGCTTGGGACGGCCATTAAAATTCACAGGCGCACCCGAGTAAGCGAGCGGATAGGCGTCGTCGAAGCGGCAGTGGATCAGCGCGGTGGTTGGATCAAAGCGCTGAGCCCGTGCATTTTCATACTGGAATTTATGGTATTGCGCATAAAAACGCTCGCTGGGTTCGATCTTCGCTAGAAAATATTGGCGGATCTTCTGGCTTGACCATGCGGCGGCTTTGGGTGCGTCCGGGAAAACCGGGTCGTCGGACCATCGATAGGAATCGAAGTTGTCCCAGATAGGGTCCACGGAATCGAACTGAAGGTAATTGTCGCCCGCCATTTCCCGAATGGCCTGCTCAGAAGACAATCCATAGGAGCCGGTTTCACTCACGAAGTTCAATTTCAGCCCAGTCCACAAGGAAGTTCGCCGCTGCAGACTGTCAGTCATGTTGGGATAGATGTGCACATCGAACTCGCCGTGGCCGGAAGCACGAGTCAGGGGCCGAGTGCCATCCAGAGCGCGGATCATAGCGGTAATCCGGTCCGAAAAATCTGGCTGTCCTCCTTCATTCCAGGCCGACCAGCCGACGATGGCGGCATGAGGACGGGTCTGGAGGAGGGTGTCGTGCACGACGCCAAGAATTTCCTCACGGATCTGGCCCGAGCGCGAGTATTCCCATTGCAACGGCATTTCCTGCCAGATCATCATGCCCATTTCGTCGCACAAGTCATACATATCGTCGCCCGATTGATGCGCGATCATGCGGATGAGGTTGAGGTTTGCTGCCTTTTGCATCTTGATCCGCTGGGCATAGCCGCGGCGATCCATCAGCGATCTCCAATGGATGTCGTCGTTCAGGATTCCTTTCAGGAAAATCCGGTGATGGTTGACCAGGACATAATGGTCCTGCTCATTGAACTCCACCTGCCGCAACCCGACGCGGATCAATTGTGTGTCGGAAAGATCTCGGTTGCGGAAGATTTCGATTTTCAGGATGTGCAGGTAGGGCGTGCCTTGCTCCCAGGGATACCAGAGCAACGGATCATCGATGTGTAAATCCAGTTCCACAGGAATCGAGCCGTCGTCCAGTTTCACCTGCTTGATCGCAGTGAAATTGCGCACCGCGCCGGCTGCGTGCTCCGGCTCGGTCAGCGTCGCATGAACTTCAGCTTTGCCGAATGGCGTGAGGCTTCTTAAATTGAATTTCACCGCGACGTCGGCATGCTTCAAATCCTGAGTCAGCTCGGTGCTGGCCCAAAGCTCGTCAACGCCTGAGTCCCCGCGAGCGCGCAAAACGACGGAGCGATAAATCCCGCCCACGGAACCTTCCCGTCCGTAGGGCATGATGATGTCGTCCGTCGTGTTGCCTTCAACCAAGGTTTTGTAACTTTCAAACCCGGGATCAATGGGGCAGTCGACGCGGACGACAACCAGGTTCGTGCCTCCTTTGTGAAGCGCCGAGGTGATGTCGAGTTGGAACGAGGTGTAAGGACCGATGTGCCTTCCGACGTAGATACCGTTGACCCAGACTCTGGCTTCATAGGCGACGGCACCAAAGTGAAGCTCGGCCACCGAAGCGGGAAACGATGCCGGCACTTGCACTTCGCGGCGAAACCAGACTACGCCGTGATAATCGAGGCCCTGCACAAACCACTGCGAGGGCACTGGCATCGTCTTCCACGATCGAGCCTCGTAGGCCGGACTGAAGAACTGCTCGCGAATGCCTTGGTTACCAGGGTCGGTTCGGTAATTCCAAGGTCCGTCGAGAGAAATTTCACGCGAGCGGTCCTTCAAGGCTTCGAGTGGAGAGGGCGGAGCAGGAGGCGTGTCCGCCGGATAAGGCTGAACCATCTTCCCGTTGTAGAACAGAGGGTTGATACGAGGGCCGTTTTGCTCCAGGGTGACGGCGGCCAGAACCAGGCTGGTCTTGGGCCGCGTGCAATGAAATTCCACGGACTGGATGGGCCAAGCTGGATGCTCGAGACGATGGCTCAAGATCATGAACTGGTTAATGGCTTCGACTGGCAGCCGTTCATTCAGGTGATACGCCGTGCTCCCCAGGGGAGGATCGTGGGGTTTGAGTCCGTAGGCGAACTGGGCCTCGGGAACGAAGTGTCCGTAGTTGATGTCCGCCACATTCCTTCCGGCGACTAAGGGGACGTCTTCCGTTTGTCCGTTGGCATAGTGAATGACATAGTCCCCGACGGGAGTCTCAACACCATCCGCAATAGGGAAACCCGATCCGACGTTGCCGATGAAGTGCAGTTCCTTCCCTGCATATCCATTCAAGGGGATCACAACCTGCGACGGATAGCCTGGCAGTTTGGAATCTGCCAGGAATTCGCCCTGTGCCTCAAATTCGCTAATGGTTGGTGAATGTTTCCCATCGCTCGAAGATCGAACATCGATGTAGATGCCTTTGGCTTCAATTCCCGAGACCGGAAACTCCCGCCATGTCCCTCCCACGGAATATTCCCCTGCAATGGAGGCAATCTCCTTCGCGGATCCGTCCGGCAAAACCAGCCCGACCGAATAGTCGCGAGGCGCATAACGAGGTCCGTTGTCTGACAAAAAGCGGATCTGGCTGACCCGCGCCGTCGCTGCGAAAGTAACGGTCAATTTGCCGCGATGCCGTTCGTCCGGGGGCTGCCAGGACGTCGATTTGTCCTGGTCGATGGCATTTGCGGGCCCGCGCTCTTCCGCCTCATGGGGATCGACCGCAGGTCTGTGCTCCAAGGCTGCGCCTTCAGTCTCCTCGACCGCTTTTCCGCCAGCTTCTGCACTCGAAATATCGTTCCCCAATACGGGATGCCAATCTTCTCCAGCGATCCGGACTACTCCCGTGCCTTTCCGGTACCAGAACGGAATGCCCAGCTTTCTCCAGACTTCCATGCGGAATCCCGTGTAATTCCAGTATCCGGTCCGGTAGAGATCCAGGCTGGGGTCGTTTCCCAAGGGCTTGAGACTAACGCAGCGGAATCCACCCACGTGCAAAAGCCCGCTTTCCACCTGCTGGGCGCCTGCCAGGGAAAAACAACAGAAGAGCGACAACAAAGCGAACAGCGCTATAGGCAGGGGGTGTGAGGACCAGACGTATGGGGAAAAGGGGCGGTTGAACCTTGCCCATCTTGCACGTACAGAGGAAGGAAGTATCATGTCTCTTGCCTTTTGCCTTTTGCCTTTTGCCTTTTGCCTCGCGAAAAATGATGCAGCGGACCCAACCGCGCTACATTCCGGTCAGAACCGCCGCGCGAACCGCTCGCGGTTACCTACCCCCGGGCTCGCAATCGTTCAAGCTGTCTTCCAGCGTGGAGGACAGGATTGGCGATCCAGGCGAACTTGACCGCGCGTTTCCAGCCGATCGAGGTGCCCTTTTACCGGAAATGCAGATAACACTCGGGTACTGGCGGGCCAGTCGGGAAACTCCTCCATGGCTGCGTCCATCAATTCACTCAGCGTCATTCCCACGCGCGATTGGCTAAGCGCGCGCAAGATCTTGCGGTCGAGAATTTCCACTGTCTTTCGCGAATCGCTGAAGAAATCTCGAATCTCGTCTCCCTGCATGCTTGGCCAGTGCCCGGTGTGCAGATGCTCAAGATCCAGATCTTCCAAATGAGCCACCGTCGAGAGGTAGAGATCAATGTAGAAATAAGTCACCGGAATCCCCATGCTGCCGTCCGCTTTAGGGCACCCGCGTCCATGGATGGTGTCGCTCACGAATGCCGTCTTGTGGGCGGCGTCATACAATGCCAAGTGGCCGTGCGAGTGTCCCGGGACATGGAGCACTTCCACTTCCCATCCATTATCGATAGCGATCCGCTCACCTCCGCGGAAGCCGATGTCGACGCGACAACGGCCACCCGCATCGGCCGGAATTTCTTTTCCGAAGCCAACGCCGTGCTCTTCCTGTAGGAAGTTGTATCTGTCGCGAAACAGACAATTGGGGTCCTCCACCATATACCGGTCGGCCTCGCCACAGGCGAGCAGAGCCCCAGGCGCACTTTGGCGAATTGCTGAATTTCCGCCCTGATGGTCCACATCCGGGTGGGTCGTGATAACCATCGTGAGTCTCCCCGGATCTAGTCCGAGGGAATCTATGTAAGGAAGAATGGATTTTCCCGGGGTTTCAGCCAACCCACTATCCACCAGAACGGCGCGGGCTCCGACCAGCAAATACTGGAACAACCATCGTCCATCCTTATAGAGCGAACTGATCTGGTAAGCGCCCGGATAGAGCTGCATGAGCAATGGGAAACCGCAGTGGATTATCGACAGGAACACGAAGCTTGTCAATTAATTCGGAACGTAGTTCCAAATAATGCACAACTAGCCTTAAAACTTGTTCCCGGCAGATCGAACTTTGCGGAAGCTTTCTGATGATTTCTTGCAATCTGTCTTGGTTCAGGCGGCAGGCGGTAGGCGTTCCAGATAATAGAACGCAGTATTATTTTCGTTGACAGTGCGACATGGCCCATGCTATTCCTTCCCGTCATCCGTGGTTTAACGGGGAAATCACTATGAAACGCGAACTGGTCCTGCTGTGCCGCTGTGCGATTTTTCTCCTCTTCGTTTCTCCTGCTTTCGGCCAAGGGGGCCAAGGCACAATGAACGGAACCATTCAGGATCCGAGCGGAGCACTGATTCCTGACGCTCAGGTTAATGTGAAGAACGTACTAACGGGTTCGGTCACGAAGGTAGCGACCACCAGTGATGGTCACTACTCTGTTCCCTTCCTGCCACCAGGCAAGTACGAAATTTCCGCGACGAAACAGGGTTTTGCGACAGAAACGCAGAGCGGCATCGTGTTGGACGCCGACCGGGTGGTATCGGTGAACTTTTCCATGAGGCCAGGCTCGGAAAGTGTGAAGATTGACGTCCAGGCTAACGCTACAGCGGTCGATACCACGACCGGGTCGGTGGGTCAAACCATCGATGAGAAGACCATTACGGAACTGCCGTTAAATGGTCGGAATCCGGCGGCCCTGGTGGCTTTGTCTCCCGGCGCGATCGATGCGAATCAAGTTACGAATTTCAACACGCCCGGACCGGGCAGCGGGTTCCCCTCAGAGACCGCCGCTTCGGTGAACGGCAGCCGAATGGGTGGAGTGTACTACCAACTGGACGGGCTGGTCGCGATGAATAATTACTTCCAGACGGCCGATCCGTTTCCCAACGCGGATGCGACGGAGGAGTTCCACGTCCTCACCAATAACTTCGATGCGCAGTATGGCTACACCGCCGGTGCCGTTGTCAGCGTCGTCACCAAGGGCGGGACGAACCAGTGGCACGGCAACGCGTTCGAGTTTCTGCGCAATAACGATTTCAATGCCACCGACTACTTCACGCACCAAGCCGACCCGCTGAAGCGGAATCAGTTTGGCGGATCCATCGGCGGTCCGATTCTCAAGAACAAGCTGTTCATCTTCGGCAACCTCCAGCTGACGAGGCAACTCCTGTCCTCGTCAGAAGGTAACTCGTTCGTGCCAAACAACAACGAGCTCAACGGCGACTTCTCTCAAATCTGCGGAACAGGATTTAGCGCTGGCATTTGCAATGACCGCGATTCGAACGGCAATGTGATCAACCAGATCTACAAGAGCTGGGACGATCACTCCAACGCAAATGCATACCTCAACAACCAGGTAGACCCGACGACGTTTTCACCATTTGCCTTGAAGGTTGAGAGCCTGATTCCGCATACCGATGCCGCCAATGGCCAGTACTTGGTAACCGGCGTCATCAAGGACGATTGGTCGAAAGAATTCACCATTCGCAGCGACTACAACATCTCCAGCAGCCAGAGATTATCGGGACGCGTTTTTTACGACAACTACAACCGGCCGGGCTATGGTGGAGGCGGAGATCTGCTGGCAGCGAGCGGTGATTCGCGTGGCTGGTTCGGTCACGCCTTGAACGTCGTGGTTTCCCATACTTGGACAATAAACCCAAACTTGGTCAACAATTTTTCCGGAGGCTACCACAAGAACAACACTTCCTCGATACCGGGACTTGCTCCCTTGAATTTCACGACGCTCGGGTCCAATCTGAACACCACCAGTCAGTGGTTTGGATGGTTTGGCGATGGCGGGTCTACAGGGCCCGGGTTCTTTGTATCAGAAATCCCAGTGATTCAGGGGCGTCACAACTGGAATTTCGCTGACACAATCGCCTGGAACAAAGGCAAGCACACCATCACGGCGGGCGGAAGTATCCTGACCCAGTACGGACTCGAACAAGCGACTTGGGAAGGCGACCCGGGCGTATCGTTCAATGGTGCGGTTACCGGGGATTCGGACTTAGATTTTCTCCTCGGCCTGCCCAACCAGATCCAAGCTTCCGGTGGCGAGTACAACAAGTACGGTGCGTTCAATTTAGCCTTGTTCGGGCAGGATAGCATCAAGCTGACCCCGAGCCTGACGGTGAATCTCGGTTTGCGCTGGGAACCGCAGATCGCTCCCGTATCCCAGGATCACAAAAAGACCGTGGACTTCATACCCGGGGAACAGAGCACGCGTTTCACCAACGCACCGCCGGGCACGGTTTATCCGGGAGACCCGGGTGTGGCGGCTGGCGGGTGGAACAATCAGTGGGCTACCTTCTTGCCTCGAGTGAGCGTTGCCTGGGCGCCAAGAGCTTTGCCAAAAACGAGTATTCGCGGGGCTTTTGCCCTGATGGCGGTTCCCTATGACTACTCGTACTACAACCACCAGAGCGCGAACGCTCCTTTCAGTCCCGCCTACAACATTAACTACAATCAGGTTGGCAGTTGTACTCTAAACATCGCCGATCCGTTTGCCTGTTTCGCGCCGACAAACTTCGTGGATCCGTTTCCTCCTTTCGCCGGACCTGGACTCCAACCGGCCAGTAATGTCCCCTTTACCCTGCCTCTCGCGCTGCAGGCGGTTTTCACCAAGGGGTTCCGGCAAGGCAAGGAAGAGACCTGGAACTTCAGTATCCAACACGCCTTGGGCCGCGACTTCCTGATCACCGCTACCTACATCGGCAGGCACGATGCTCACCTCCACATTCCCATTCAGCTGAGCCCAACCATCTTCAATTGTGCCCCGGTGGGTCCGAACTGTAGTCAGACGGAGTTCAACAACAACGGCTCCAACCCCTTGCTCGCACCTAACTACCAGTCTGTCTTGGCGTATCAGTCGATTGGCAGAGGCAACTACGACGCTCTGCAGATCGCAGTCGAAAAACGATTCACCAAGGGACTTCAGTTCACTTCAAACTTCACCTGGTCCAAGAATCTGGATGAGAGTTCGCAAGCGTCCATTTCCAACGTCGGGTCGGTTTACAACCCGTTCAATCCCAACGCAGCCTACGGCATCTCGGACTATGACGTACCGCGCATCTGGAACAGCACTTTTGTGTACCAGATGCCAGGGCTGCGTCAACTGGGCAAAGTCGGGGATGCAGTGCTCGGCGGTTGGGAGCTCGGTGGATTGTGGGTCATGCACTCCGGACAGGCTATGTCGATCAACGGAGGCAACAATCCAGCCACACCTTGCGGAGACAAGAATGCGTCCTGCTCGGGTGTTGGCTCGGACACTGCAGACCGAATCGCAGGCCAGTCTCTGGGCGTGCATCAGGGTGGAAAGTCCCACTGGCTGAATCATTACTTCAATACCGCCGCATTTACCTTTAACGCGCCGGGTACCTTCGGCACTTCGGGACGAAATAGCATGTTCGGACCAGGTTGGAACGAGGCCGATCTGTCGCTTTCGAAGAACTTCAATTTCCACGAGCGCTACAGGGTGCAGATCCGGTGGGACATGTTTAATGCTTTCAACCGCACGGAATTCGGTAATCCGAACAACGATTACAATCCCTCAGCGACGTCCAATTTCGGGCAAATTACCGGCGACAATGCGCTCACGTACAACGGCTACGGTTCGGCGCGGGTGGGGCAGGCGGCTTTGAAGTTCTACTTCTGACGTTTTGCCGGCAGGCTGCCTCACCGCAGCCCGCTGGCCTTTCAATTCGGCGCTCGACTAGAATGGGGTCCGGAACCTCGAATGATTCGTTGTGTCCCTCCCTATCTGTTCTGTCTTCTCGCAGTCGGACTGGTCGCTCCTAGCTCGACGATAAGTTCTGCGGATAGTGATAAAGACCGCTGCTGGAACCGCGGTCGTTTGCTCCGAGTAGCGGCCCAGGAAACCGAGACCGCAGCCTCGCTGTGGTCCCGTGCCAAGGCGGCCATGGATCAAGGCGGCTTTGCCGAAGCCCGTCGCCTGTTGCGCCAGGCGGTTCAGCAAGAGCCCAAGGACGGAGCTTTATGGTTCCACCTGGGGGTAAGCTGCGCGGAGGTCAACGAGCTAGATGAGGCGGTCGCCGCGTTCAAACGCGCCCGCGCGCTCGCTCCCCGGCAGGCGGACACCTACTTCAATCTGGGATTGGTGTATTGGCGCATGGGGAAGGTTAACCAGGCGAAAGAATCCTATCGCGCTGGTTTGGCCATCCGGCCCAATGAGACCAGTGCCTTGCAGAATTATAGCCTGCTTCTGATGAAGACAGAGGATTACCAAGCGGCCATCGCACCTCTGCGTCATCTGAAGAACGAACCTAAGTTGGGGATTGCCCCACGCGTAGCCCTGATTGAATGCTATGTGAAAACGGGGCAACAGGATGCTGCGGAGCGAGAGTCTGACGAAATCATTCACGCGAAAATCGCCACTCCTTCCGAACAGTCCAAACTGGCAGCTGTTCTGCTACAAAACGGAGCTCCCGGGCTTGCGGAAAAGCTGCTGACAAACAGTCTCGCCATGGACCCCAGTCAGGCGAACGCCAATGGTGCCCTGGGAGAGATCTATCGAAAGCAGAAGAAGCTGCTGGAAGCGGCGGATTGTTTTCAAAGAGCCATTCAACTCGACCCCGACTCTGCTGAATATGTTTTTGGATTTGTGCGGGTGCTGCTGGCTTTGAAGCGCCCAACGCAACTCGCGGCTTTCCTGAAATCTGTGGAAACTAAGTTCGGAACTCTTCCCAATTATCAGTATGCTCTCGGACTGGCTTATTACGGTGAGCACCATTACACAGACGCAGCAAATACCTTGGAAACGCTTCTACTCAGCAAGCCTCCGCGCGAGGATAAAGTTGAACATGTCCTGGGCGACTCTTACTTTGCGATGGGCAAGCTAGACGAGGCTGAAGCCTCCTATCGAAAAGCAATGGAGGAGAACCCCAAGGACCCTGATTACTATCTCTCCTATGCCACGCTGCTGCGACGCGAGGGACCGGACAAAATAGACGATGCTATCGTGGGGCTCAAGAGCGCGCAGCGGATCAATCCCGGAGACTGGCGAATCCAACTGCAGCTCGGTTTGTGCTACGAGTCCAAGGAACAATTCGCGGAAGCAGCCCCACTGATCGAACAGGCGGTGCGAGCGCAGCCGGATTTGCTTACAGGCCACGTGGCGCTGGCCACAATCTACTTCCGGCTGGGCCGCAAGGCTGACGGCCAGCGAGAAAAAAAGACCGTTGCAGAGCTCGAGAAAAAGCAGCAGCAGGAACTGGTGCGGGAGTACTCCACTGGCAGCCTTATCGATGATGCTTCGCAGCAAGTTTCTGACGAACCTGTGCATTAAGACTTTTTGGCATTCGTGATTGTGCTATCCCACTCCGGCGGGCAGACAATGAAACGTCGATTCATCCTCGGTGTCGTGGTAATCGCTGTGACTACACTCGCAGCCAACAGTCAAACGGACCAGGGTCGCGAGCACAGCTGGATCGACGTAACTGCACCTCTCGATCCTGCCACTACACCCACTTACCCGGGAGACACTCAGCCAAGGTTTGAGTTTATAAGAAGCTTTTCTAGTGGAGACAAGGTGACCTTGTCTTCTTACCTGATGAGCGCACACGCCGGAACCCATGTGGATGCCCCTCTCCATTTTGTGCCGCAAGGAGCGTCCATCGATCAGGTGCCAGTTACGAGGTTGATGGGCCGCGCGCGCGTGATCGATTGTTCACCCGATGCCACGGCAACCGATGCAGCGGAACTGAACAAGCACAACTGGCGTGGCGCGAAAAGGATCCTGTTTCGTACGCGCAACAGCCGCAATTCATGGTTGGTGGATCGAAATTTTCACCAGGACTTTACCTACATTGCGCCGGAGACGGCACAACTCATGGCCGACGCGGGGATTGAGCTCGTAGGCATCGACTATCTCTCGGCGGAGAAATTCGGGGCTGCGGAAGCCAGAACTCATCAAATCCTGCTGGGCAAGAGTATTCCGATTGTTGAGGGACTGGACCTGCGCGCCGTGAAACCCGGAGAATATGACCTGATTGTGCTGCCCTTGCGCGTTGTCGGTCACGAGGCGGCCCCTGCTCGTGCTCTTTTGCGCCCGCTTGAGTAAGTGGCTCGGCTACGGTCTGTATTGTCGTGCCTTAAGCTTAAGGCTGATGTGTCCGCCGAGCGGCAAAGCCTCGAGCGAGTTGGACACCTGATCCTTCAATCCATCGGATACAGACTGCAACCCCCATCGACCAGCAAGGTGGCGCCCGTCATGTATTCGGAGGCGTCAGAGGCTAGAAACACAAGTGCATTGGCCACAGACTCGGCAGTCTGCAGGTTGCCCAACGGGATTGCCTTCTCCGCACGGCGGCGGTAATCGGGGTCGCTGTCCCACTGCCGTTTTGCCATGCCGACGCCGACGATTCCCGGGGCGATCGCGTTCACTCGAATGCCGCGGGGAGCAAGTTCGCGCGCCATGCCTCGCATCAATGTGCGCAGGGCGCTTTTCGTGACGGCATATGGCGTTATCTCGGGCCAGGGGACATCCTGTACCCAGGATGAGGTAAAGATGATCTTGCCCGTCGTCTCCTGGCTCACCATGATTCGCGCGGCCGCCTGAGCGGTAAGAAAGCTTCCCTTAAGGTTCAAGTCGATGATGCGGTCCCACTCGTTCTCCGAATAGTCCAGGATGGGACATCCTTGGACCATGCCGGCATGGCACAGGGCAATATCGAGCCTGCTGGTTCGCTTCACGACCGCCGACAGCATACGATCCACTTCGTCGGACTTCGTGATATCAGCCCGTACGTAGAAATAACGGTCGGCGGGCCAGCGGTGCGCCTCAGCCAGGGAATTCGCTTCCTCATCCGGAACAATGTCGTTGGCTGAGATGATGGCTCCATGCGCGAGCAAGGCGCTGACCACAACTTGACCGATTGCGCCCAGGGCGCCGGTGATAAGAACGCGCTTGCCGGCAAGACAATCGTCAGCGAAGGTTGACACGGTCCAGAACTCCCAGTTGTTGGTGATCACGGTCGAACATCATCAGGCTGCATCGCACCGTGTGCGGGGGCAAAGGGACGCTCTTGTCCAGCAACACAGGACGCTTCGGGCTGACTTCGCCTAACTCGAACCTGCCCACGATTTGCGACGCGCGATCATAGGCGATCAGTTGGAGACTGGCTTGCCAAAAGCTCCCGAAAGACCCGGTGCAGCGCGCCGGAGAGCCGGGTTGAATCGCCAGCGAATCGCCAATCGCGCCGCAATGATTTACAGAAATGATCTCGTGCGAATGGATGGCCGCCAGGTGCCACGCGGTCCGGAAATTGCTACTCTCACCGGGCGCAAGATTGGTCAGAGGACTCATGATTTCGGTTTCGATATGGGGATCACAGCCCCCCGGTACCGCCGACATCTCTACCCGATCTCCATGCAGCCTGAAGCTACCCTGACCGCTGATCCAGAACGCGACCGGGGCGTCATCGGGATAGCTGGCACCGGGAGTGATGGGAAAAGTTTCGGCCATCACCAGATCGCTAGCCTGATCCAGCGATGAGAACCATCCTTGGTCGGCTGCAACGGCGAGCTTAGCTACTTGATTCGCGTATTTCAAGCGCACGCGTTTATCAGCAGGGTTGAAGGAGACGCTCGGATACGGCTTGTCACCGAAGGTCTGATGGAAGCCTGTCGCCGGAACCAGAATCTCCAGCCCTTTGTCCGCGTCCACCTGAGTCACCTGCCAAATGGCCCACCGCACTGGCCTGCGAGAAGTGTTCTGCATGGTGTGGAGCACTTCAGCCGAACTGCTCCCCAAGCTGATTTTGATTTCCCGCCTCATGGTGATGCCGGTGTATTCATCATGCTGGCTTTGTAAATGAATTTTCGCCGTGCTCCGATCGCATTCGGCGTGCCACTCGTATTCGCCGCAATCCAGCACAGGATCGGGCGGCCCCGGCCACTCCTGCTCGCTAGACCAGCCCTGTGGTCCTGGCCAGACCTTGCTTCCTCCGTAGTTTCGTCCCAGGGAAGATTCAGTCTCGGTGGAAGCAGAAATTGCCTGGCCGCGCAGGCGAGGGTTCGAATAGAAGACTTGGGTCTCGCCCAGACGCAAATCCATAACTCGGCCGCCGATGCTGGGCACAACCGAGAAAGCGACTAGGTCGTTGGACACGTTCAGGCAAAACCATTCCCCGGTATTGCCGGTGGCCAGATGGATCGGTGACATCATCGGTGCGGGCAGCAGTATCGAGGTTTTGGGCGGGTTTGTCAATCCGAAGTAGAACGGCGTGCTACAATCCGGAACGATTCGGCCGTTTCCTCTCTCGTCACCATTCGACCCAGGAACGCGGGATACGCCGCCCGGCAAGAGTTTTCAAACGGATTCACTGATAAGGCTTAAAGATCAGCTCGATGAAAATTACCAAGGTCGAGACCATCACTTACCGCAATGTAACCCAAGTACACGCCGGAGGGATCGGCTGGACGTGGGTGCGAATTCACACCGATACCGGCCTGTGCGGACTGGGCGAAACGTTTCCCGCGCCCGATTCGGAGAAGGCGGTGATTCTCTACGACTACGCTCCCGTGCTTCTGGGCCGTGATCCTCGCGATATCGAACGACTTTGGCTGGATCTTTTCACGCATATCCAGTTTCGTGGGTGGGCTGGTGCTGAGATACGCGCTTTGAGCGCGATCGATGTCGCGTTGTGGGATCTGCTGGGCAAATGCGCCGGACTTCCCGCCTACATTCTGCTGGGCGGCCAGTGCTGGGATTCAATTCCGGTATACAACACCTGCTACGACGACAGATACGACTTCAATACGCAGCCGGTTGAATTGGCCAAGGACTTGATGAGCGTGGGCATCAACGCCATGAAGATTTGGCCATTTGATGATGTGGCAATCCGAAATCGGGGGCAGTCGATCGCATCCGCGGAAATTGCCCAAGGTAGCGAACCGATACGCAAGATCCGGAAAGCCTTCGGCGACAGTTTGCAAATCATGGTCGAGTTCCACGGTTTCTGGAATCTGCCTTCTGCCGTCGCAATCGCGCATGCGCTGGAACCTTATAACGTGGCTTGGCTCGAGGAGATGCTTCCTCAGGACAACATGGCGGCTTATGAAACGCTGGCGAGGCAGGTGAAGCAGCCATTGTGCGTGAGTGAGCGCCTGCTAACCAGGTGGGGTTACCGCGAGCTGCTGGAACGGCGGGCGGTCTCGATCGTTATGCCGGATCTCGCCTGGTCGGGCGGATTATCAGAGGCGAGGAAGATCGCTACCGCGGCCCAAACAATGTATCTGCCAGTGGCGTACCACAATTGCGGTGGGCCCATCACACACTTCGCAAGCTGGCATTTGGCCATGGCCACGCCGAACCTTAAGATCCTTGAAACCATCCGGCGACATTACACCGACAGGTTTCTGCCCATCGTTACCGCATCGGGTGCGCCGCAAAATGGCCGGCTTGGAGTGCCTCCAGGGCCGGGTCTGGGCGTAGAGCTCCGCGAGGAGTTTTTGCGCAGCGGGAAGGTCGAGAGTAGCTTCGTGGACGAGAAAACAGTCGATCACTCTCGCGTGCTATGGGGACGTGGCGAGTCGATGAGCCCCAAAGGACTGGATTGATCGAACCTGCAAGTCAGCTTACGTGAGATGTAGAAGTGCAACTTCACTGGGAACACAGCTAAGAACCAATAATCTAAGAAGCAATAATGAAGATTATCGCTCCGCAAAAGGCGGGTTCGAGAACACAAGCATCGCGATTACTCTGCGGCGACTCAGGTTTGGTCGAATGTTAGAGTTAGACAATGGCCTCGGCCGTTCCGGCCTGCGGAGCAACCGGCGAGGCGTCGGAGGGGTTGTAGCCAAGTTCGGTCGAGAGCCGGTTTACTGCCTCGATCAAGTGTTCCTTCAACAGGTTCGGATTGTCTCCGCGAAACCGTTGAATCGGAACCGAGACGCTCATCGCCGCAATGGGCTTGCCGGTGAAATTTCGTACTACCGCACCCAGACACACCACTCCGGCAACGTTTTCCTCGAAATCATAGGCGACGCCTTCATTTCTCACTTTCCGCAGATGCTGCTTCAAACGCCGCTTGTCAGAAATCGTGTTCGCCGTGAGACTCTTCAGTCCGTCCAGTTTGTCGTAGAGTTGCTCGAATTCCTCATCGCCCATGGTGGCAAGGAGCGCTTTGCCCAGCGCAGTGGAATGGGCCGGCTGACGCGTCCCCACCGCTTCGCTCAACCGCAGCCTCTCCATCGACTCGAACTGCGCGACGTAGAGAACCTCCGTACCATCCAGTACTGCAAGATTCGCTGTCTCCCGGCCGGCACTCACCAGATCTCGCAGCACCGGCAACCCATGGCGCACCAGCAGGTTCTGCTGCACCAGCAAGTCGCTCCAACGAAGAATGCGCGACCCTAATGCATAATTGGAGGTGGTGGGATCGAGCCAGATCAGATCGAACTCACGCAGGGTTGCGAGCAGGCGATGGACCGTGCTCTTGCCCATTTTCAGTTCTTTACTCAGGGCGGCGATGCTGGTGCCGTGCTGACGACGGCCCACCGTATCCAAGATCCGCAGCGCTTTGGCCAGCGATTTCACAGGATACTTGGCTGGTACTCTGCCGGATCGGGATTCTTTTAGTGAGGACAATGCTCAACTCGCGTATGAAGTATCAGACCCTGCCCGAAGCCTTATCATAGCAGTTCGCAGACAAGGCTATGGGCCAAGCTAGAGCGGCATTCAGGCCCAACCCTCAGAACCTCTATTCTCGGAACAAGTCCTGCGTGCGAGCGGGTTGATTAGGACGGTACGCTAACTGTTCTTCAACAATTCGCGCGTACCGAGCAGTTCTGTTGTGCCTCCGTTTGCGGCAAACCGCAGGTCGCTTCCGATTGTGAGAAGCTGCGCCCCACGCCGGGCATAACGGTGGTATTCCTCTGGCGACCATGTAGGCAACCCGACTGGTAACGACCTGCGAGCAGCAAGTTCGATAAGATCATCAACGACTTTCTGCACGGTTGCAGAACCGGCTTGCCCGTCATTCATGAAATTGGCCAGGTCGCCGTTCCCGATAAACAGACCATCGATGCCTTTTACGTTGAGAATTTCCTCAACGTTGTGCACCGCTTCCGGGGTTTCGATTTGCACGAAGAGCAGATTTTCCTCGTTGGCCGTCTTTCGATAACCAGCGTCATTCTTGCCATAACGTCCGGCGCGAACAGGGCCAAGACCGCGCCGTCCCAGGGGCGGATAGCGGGCAAATTCGACTGCCCGTTCCGCGTCGGCGCCAGAATTCACCATGGGGACCATGATTCCCTGTGCGCCTAGATCGAGAGATGCCTGAATATAATTCCGGGAGTTGAGGGAAACGCGAACCAGGATCGTACTCTCGCTGCCTTTGCACGCCATCAGCATCGTGCGCAGGCCCTCCTGGCTGATGGGAATATGCTCCATATCAATGAGCAGCCAATCAAAACCCAAGTCTGCCATCATCTCTACAAAATATGGATCGGAACATCCCAGCCAGGTGCCGATGGCGGGCTTGCCTTTTTGCAGAATTTCCTTCAACCTGTTTGCCATGTTGTCTTTAACTCCCCGTCTGGAATGCGGGTGGTCTTTAGTATTTTGCCAGTTCTTCCAGGTAAAAGCCACGATAAAGAATGGCGTTCCAAATTTAAAGATACCCTCATCGGGTGGGCATTCCGCCGGAATTCGAAGTGTCTGGTACCGGGGCGGAGCAAGCAACAGGCAAGACATGCGTTGGGTCGACTTCTGCGTTTCGGTCCGGTGAGTTGAAAAACGCGTCTTCCAGAAACCATGAACGATCCCTTAAGCACCATCCCCATTGGCTTGAAACGCGCAATTCAAGCCCGGGGTTTTGCCCGCATTCTCATCTATATCGCTTTCGTTTGCTCTCTGAACGGCGCGGCCCAGCAGTCGACCGTTCCAACAACTCGGGCACGTTCTGGAAAGCAGGTCTCCAGTCCTGTTCCCGCCCGAAACACTGAGGCAGGAGGGCGTTATGTTGGTTCAAAGGTCTGCGCCTCCTGCCATTCCAACATTTACAGCAGCTTCCGCCAGACCTCGATGGGTATGTCCATGCTGCCCGGCGATGCCAACTCTCTGGCATCGGTGCTGCCCCTTCCGGCCACGGTGTACGACAAGGACAGCAATCAGTATTTCGACGTGATGCGCAGAGATGGCGGGCTCTTTCAGAGCCAGTATGCGCTTGATGCCGACGGTAAAGAACTATTCCGGCAAACTTGGAAAGTCGACTATGACATTGGCGCGGGAGCGAACGGTTTCGGCTTCCTGATTCAGCGGGACCATTATTTGTTCGAAGCTCCTCTTAGCTATTACACCAAGACCCATTCTTGGGGCTTTGCTCCTGGATTCGAGGTTCAGAACCGGGGTTTTACTCGGCCCATTCTGGGTCGCTGCATTACTTGCCACAGCGGTCGGCCCAATCCGGTTGCGGGGCAAGTCGGCCTCTATAAAGACCCGCCCTTCGACGAACTGGCGGTGGGATGTGAAAACTGCCACGGTCCTGGCGAGCTGCACGTTGCGGAACGCGGTCAAGACCTAATGGCAGGCGCGGCACCTTCTGCGAGTGCCGACGCGAGCATTGTCAATCCGGCGCGGCTGTCAGGATGGCTGGCCGACAACATTTGTATGCGATGCCACCAGGGGCAAGATGTGCGGGTCGAAATGCCCGGGAAAAACATACGGGACTTTCGCCCCGGAATGCCACTCGCTGATTATTTTTCCATTTTCAAGATTGCGCCGGAAGCTGGCGCAAGCGCCTCCTCCCTGCCGCTGGAACATTACTTTGGGATGACGCTGAGCAAATGCTACCGGGCCAGTGGAAATTTGCACTGCATCACGTGTCACGATCCCCACGTGGAGTCTTCGGCGGCGAAGGCCTTTGCTAATTACCGTTCCCAGTGTTTGGGCTGCCACACCGAACAGAGTTGCCGCTTGGAACCGACTAAACGACTGGCCACTAATCCGCCCGACGATTGTCTGACCTGCCACATGCCGAAACGCACCGTCACCACCATCGCCCACGCGGCGCTCACCGATCACTCGATCCCTGCGCAAACAAGCTCAGCCCTGCAACCGTCAGATCAGTCGCATCACAATCAGAAACCGGAATTGCTTGTTCTATCCGCACCACCCGCCGAATGGAAGCAACTCCAATCGATTCCACCAGTAGTTTTGCTGGAGGCCTACGACAGTCTGGTACGTGAGGGACACCATGACTTTGACCGGTTGTCGACCCAGCTCATGCAGCAGGTAACAAGCAGCACGCCTTCAGATCCAGTTGTTCTTCGCGTGTTGGCTCGTGCCGAATTCAGAAAAGACACCCCCGCAGGAAAACTAAGAGCCATCGATCACATGAAGCACCTGTTTCGCATCACGGTCCCCAATATTGATGACTATCTTTTCCTTGGAGATTTGTACACTCGTATGCAACAGGAGGAGAACGCGATCAAAATTCTGGAGAAAGCTCGTAGCTCAAGTCCCTATTTCCGTGAAGTGTATGAAATGCTGGCCAGCGACCACATGACTCTAGGCCAGTACGGTGATGCTCTTGCCGTTCTGCGCCAAGGCATTGAACTGTTTCCTGACGACGTGAAGCTCCGTGCCCTGGAAAAAAAAGCGAATTCTGTGACCTTGGGGCCTGTCCCCTGACGCTGCGCGGGTGGCGCGTCGCACTCCATTTTGCTGACGCCAAATCCATCGCTATGGACCCGCTTTGGACCAACTCACCCAACTCCATTTTTACTCCCCGGCCGCGATCGCCGGGAACAATCACCGGCTCATCAACTGCGGCGCCCAGCTGTCAATTACAAAATATGGCGTCTGTGCGAGAAGGTTGGGATCGTTGGCGGCATTGCCGGCTTCGTCAACTGCTTCGAAATAGTAGAGAATCCCTCGGGGTGCAACTTTGCCCTGCAACCCTTTTCTAGTTCTAGTGGGGGCCAATGGACTGGGGATTTTTTATCTGCAAATGCACCCGGGCTGGCCGGAGGCGGGTGGCAAACAATCGTCCTGAGTGCTTTGGATGAGCGGGTCAAGGCCACCCATCCGGTGGCCGGATTCTCGTCCCTTCGCTCTCGCATGGAGGTGAAGGAATATGGCGATATGGGAGATGTCGAGCAGTCAGGGAGTGAGCCAGGAACTCCTATGTCCCCATGCTTACAACCTTAGAAATGACCCCCGTTCGTCGGAAAGGATATTTCGATTTTAGTGAATCTCCCGTAGCCGCCGGGGCTGTGGAAAAGTGGGAATCCCGCGGGGTTTGCCGGATCTCCAAGGGGGGTGCTCTCCTGGCCGGCATCTTGCTTCGACTTCGGGGCCGGACGGCGGTATCGCCCCGTACCACCTGATCCAGCCATCCATGGGCAGCGCCCTTCCTCCGCAAAGCCCTCTGTGATCTGGGGCAAGCCCCTGCGTTTGTTGAGCACCGTCACTTCGCCTGAGCGGAGCTGGGCGGAGCGACCAGAGGAGCGATACTGGTGCCCGTAAGAGAGCGATTAAAAACCGGAAAATCTTCTTTCATAATCTTCTGGTAGTCCATATCCACTGCAGCTATTTCGGTTTCAAACGTTTTCAGCAATTCCATCTGAGTATCCGTGGGGGCAAAATCCGCACCTCCGGCAACGTCGCCTCCTCCCGTCCCAACCTCCGCGCTAAGCCAGATCAGATTCAGATAAGCCTGGTATGGCTCGACGAAATACTTATCATCGCTGTCGAGTAATGCCGGCGAGACCAACCTGTACTCAATGACTCGTAGTTTCTTGTCCAGATCCTCTATGGCTTTTAGGAGTTCGGCCTTGTGTTTTGCCTGAGCTTCGTCCAGAACCTGCGGCGGCGCCTGCGACAGTGGCTCCGATTCTTCCCCTTCCTCTCTGGACAGTGCCTTCCCTTTCTCCTTCTCCTTTTCTTTCTCCGCGTCCGTTCCTGGTCGAAGCATGGTTTGGATGACTTCGAGCTGCTTGCGCAGCCATTCGATCTGGTTAACGCTATCCGACACGCGGCTGATGTTGTCGCGGATGCGGAGCAGAGTCTTCACCGATAGATCAATGTCGGCATCGGAGCCCGGGGCGCGGGGATCGCGAATGACCGTAAGAGGTTGTGTGTAGGACTTATCATCGACCTTCAGACGCACACTATATTTTCCCGGAGCCACGATGGGGCCACCTTCGGCGGGCTTGGTTCCCCAGTGAGTGATAGGGCGTAAATCGGAATCACGAAAGCGCGGCTCCTCCCAAATATGAGGGTTATCTGGAGCGACTGTCCGCAGCGCAACCAATCGCGGAGATTCATGGCGCAGATCCCATTTCACCCGATTCATACCCGTGCGCCCTTTCGTTTCGAGCTTTCGGATTACCTCGTCGTCAGAATCCAGAATCTCAAGCTCGACGGATTTTTTCGGGGCGGTCTTGAGTGAGAAGGTGAACATCGCCGCGCCGCCGTGGGTAAAGCGATAGGTCTGGCGTGGTTCAAACAGGATAACCGGGGCATCGGAGTGATTCTTGGCCATCTGTTCGAGCGGTGTAATGTCGTCGAAGATGTACAGTCCCCGGCCGTAGGTCGAAATCACCAAATCATGAAAATCCTTCTGCACGACGGCCCAGGTCACTGGAGCGTGGGGTAACCCCGTCTCCAGCGCGGTCCAGCGCCCTCCATCATCGAGCGAATAATAAAGACCGTTTCCCGTACCGGCGAACAACAAGCCTGCGCAATTAGGGTCTTCGGCAATGGTGCGGACGTAGGACAACGGGCCCTTTGGCAGGTTGCCGGTGATTTGCTTCCAGCTGCTCCCGAAGTCCGTGGTTTTGTAGATGAAAGGATCACGATTGTCCATCAAATGGAAATCGACGCTGATATACGCCGTGGCCGGAGCGAAGCTCGAAGCAGCGATGCTGGTAATCGTGCCCCACGGCGGTAGCCCGGCGATGTTCTTGGTGACGTTAACCCACTGGCCGCCATCGTCCGTATGCCACACTTGACCATCATTGGTGCCGGCCCAGATAAGTCCTCTCTGAATCCCGGAAGGCGCTAAGGCGAAAATAACTTCTCCGTAGAATTGGCCGAGATTATCGCCGACGATTCCTCCCGAGGAAACGATCCGGGTGGGATCATGGGTGGAAAGGTCCGGGCTGATGACTGACCAACTCTGGCCACCGTTGCTGGTTTTGAACAGTACCTGGCACCCATAGTAAACAGTATTGTGGTCGAAAGGATCGACGGCCAGAGGCGCCGTCCAATGACAGCGATACTTGATGTCGTTTGGTGGTGAATCCAGGGTGATCATCCAAGGACTAACCGAGCGCGCGTGCTTGGTCCGCGCGTCCCAGCGAGTGACTTTATTCCCATAGCACGTAGCCCATACCACGTTTGGATCGGCCCAGTCCGGAACGGTAAAACCGGATTCGCATCCTCCCATCGCTCGGTCCCAGCCGGTTTCCCTTGAGTCCACCGGCACACTGGGGCCGCGCATGTTCCCATCGTCTTGCATATTGCTGTAAAAGTAGTAGGGAATCTGACGGTCGACGTCGACGTGGTACATCTGACCAATGGGAAGAGTGGCGCGGTGGAAACCGCGACCATGCACGGTCGTGATGCTCATGCCGCCGTCGTCGGTAATCACAAACCGATCGGGATTGGTAGGATCAATCCAGATGTCGTGAGTGTCTCCGCCCCAGGGAACTTCCTTGAAATTCTCGCCGGCATCCAAAGAGCGGTGAAAGGAACTGTTGGCCACGTAAACTTCGTTGTCGCTGCCTGTCGAAACCGCAATCCGAATGTAATATCCCGCACGTCCAATGAGGGCGCGTTGGTAGTTGACCGCCTTCCAGTGTTCTCCGCGATCGTCGGATCGCCAAAGTGAACCCTGATCTTTGGTCTGGATGAGAGCAAAGACACGATTTGAATTTGTTGGCGCTATGGCGACATCGATCTTGCCGAGCGGGGCGTGAGGCAAGCCATGTTCTTCGATGAGGGTCCACTTCGTTCCGCCGTCGTGCGAAACGTAAATTCCGCTGCCTGCTCCTCCGCTAAACTCACCGTAGGTGTGCATTTCCACTTGCCACATTCCCGCAAATAATGTGCGAGGATTGTGCGCGTCCATGGCCAGGCCGGAGCAGCCCACACCTTCACCAGCAAACAGCACTCGCTCCCAGTGTTGGCCCCCATCGGTAGTCCTGAAGACGCCCCTCTCCGGTTGAGGTCCGGTGGTGCGACCCAAAACACAGGCGAATACCACATCAGGATTTGACGGGTGAATCACGATGCGGCCGATCCTGCCAGATTCCTGCAGACCCAGGTTGGTCCACGTCTTGCCAGCATCGATCGACTTGTAAACTCCGTTGCCCATCACATCGCTGTCGCGAATCACCCATGCTTCGCCGGTACCGGCCCATATCGTACTCGGATCGGAGGGCGCAACCGCCAGTGCGCCGATGGCAGCCGCGGGCTGCTTGTCAAAAATTGGCTTCCATTGATTTCCGCCATCTGTTGATTTCCAGATACCTCCCGATGCCGCTCCCGCGTAATAGGTGCTCGCATCGCCTGGTACTCCCGCCGCGGCAGCGATGCGATTCCCGACTTTTGGGCCCACAAAGCGAAATCGAAACTGGTCTTCCGCATCGGAATCCGATTGTTGCGCACTCGCCAGAACACTCGTACTCAATACTGCAATCAGGGCCAAGCAGAGTGCCACCTTTCTCACGCCGATGACGCTGTGTCTTGCACTTAGCAACGCGAGTCCTGGTTCGAATCGTTTGTGGTTCATAGTTCCTTTTCCGTGGATTGGTCGGTGAAGTCGCCGAAGACAGTTTCGTGCGTCATGAATTCCTTGCGATAGCGTTAATGTACGACGCTTACCGAAGCAGATTACAATCTCATCCTCAAGGGCCCGAGCAGTGGCTTTCAATCGTTCGAACCGCTTCGGCATAGTCCTGCCTTTTTGCTCACATTTCAATCGGGAATCTAAACAGAACCGCCTGAGAGTATCAATGTCAAATGTCCAAACGATTTTAACAGCGCCGGATTTCGGACAGCGGCGTATGCCGACGAAAGGCCATGAAAGCCTTTACCATGTGGGAGCAATTTGGGGGTGAGCAGCTCCGGGCGGCTCATTGGAAGAGCCGCCGCCCATCCGGCCAGAATGATCTGCACTGTTAGTCGCTGACCATTGCGGGGCCGGCCAGCCGACGTACTTTGATGTCCCGCATCGGCGGTTGACCGAAGATGCGCTTGTACTCGCGGTTGAACTGACTCGCACTCTCGTAGCCGACTTCGAACGCCG
>Ga0206999_10016_pt1 | contig 46390 bp, 34 predicted proteins | sample Alteio_BWMinCont_92_FD_153482 | JGI IMG/M metagenome (GOLD analysis project Ga0206999, IMG submission 153482) | Enriched cells from forest soil in Barre Woods Harvard Forest LTER site, Petersham, Massachusetts, United States -... | ecosystem: Environmental > Terrestrial > Soil > Temperate forest >...
TGATGGCCCGATTAATGCTCACGCTTGACGGACGTCCCTGGCTGCAGCGGCGCACGTTGCAGGCTCTCCAGAAACGCCCCGACATTTTCCGGCGACTGCTGGAATTGTACGTGGGCGTGCTGTCCCCTGCGCACCTTGCGTTGGATGGCCTAAGTCTAGGCTGGGGACTGTTGACCGGCTAACGCCATGAACCTGACGCGCAAAGCACAGAGGTGTCGTAGCTGGCGTCGGCTTGGATGGGCGATTTCGACACTACTGCTAGCCTCCCTGGTCATCTCGGCCGCGGCTGAGGGTGCGGCATTCCAGCTCGATCCGTCGCAAACCTCCGTCAAGTTCACTCTGGGCGACATACTTCACACCGTGCAGGGAACGTTTCAATTGAAGCACGGATCCGTGGAGCTCGATCCGGCCTCGGGAACAATCAGCGGTGAGATTGTGGTCGACGCCAAAAGCGGCAAGAGCGGCAGCGCTATGCGCGACCGCAAAATGCACAACGAGATCCTGGAGAGCGAGCGCTATCCTGAAATTTCTTTTCGTCCGGACAGAATTGAGGGCGCGGTTGCGCCTCAGGGAGAGTCTTCGATACGAGTGCACGGCAGGTTCAACATCCACGGAGTAGACCGCGAGATCACCGTGCCCGCCGAAATGGAGAGGTCTGAGGGCCGTTGGACCGCGACGGTTCACTTCACGGTTCCCTATGCGAAGTGGGGAATGAAAAATCCGAGCACCCTGTTTCTGCACGTCAACGACTCCGTAGAAATTGACCTGCTGGCTGCCGGAAGCGTGGTAAGACCACCGATCGCCAACCCGGCTCGGTATCAGTAGCCATGGCTTCGTAGCCATCGCTTAATAACCATCCTGCGGGACGATTCCTTTCCCTTCCGTACACTCGTAGCAGCGGCCCGCCGAAAGATTCTTATATTCTTCTGTCCGTCCACTCGGCCAATCGACCACCACGCGCTCGATGCGGTCCCGCTTTTCGAGGCCAAAGGTCACGGGAAGTTCGGACTGCGACAAATAACTGGACCCTCCCTTGACCGTTCGCTCCTGGGTTAAGCCGGCCGCAAAGACGCGCACCCTCGCCCCAATTCCGTCGCGGTTTGACCTGGTTCCCACTAAACGAAAACGAATGCTGTGGTTCCCGCTGACCTGATCGTTGCGATATAGATAAGCTGGGCCATTGTTGGTGGTAAGCAACAGATCGAGATCGCCGTCACGATCAAAATCGGCGTAAGCCAGCCCCCGCCCGACTTTCGGCTGGTCAAAGCTTCCGCCCAGTTCTGCTGCGACCTCGCGAAACATTCCCTGGCCGCGATTGAGATAAAGTTGGGGCGGCTGCGCATATCCCACGTTGCCGCGAATGTTGCGCACCGTTTCGTCAATATGTCCGTTGGCGACGGCAATATCCAGCCAGCCATCCAGGTTGACATCCAGAAAAGCGCAGCCAAAGCCAAGGCTGTTCCTGGAGGCGATTCCCACCCCGGATTGCGGCGCGATGTCTTGAAAACTCTTGCCGCTCAGACGGTAGAGTCCAATCATTTCGTTGTCGAAGTTCGTAATGATGACTCCGGGCCTGCCGGAGTTATCGAAATCCGCGACATCGATTCCCATGCCTGCGCGGGCCTTGCCTTCGCTGCTGAAGGCGAGGCCGGCGTCAACCGCGGAGTCTTTGAACGTGCCATTGTGCTGGTTGCGATACAGCTTGTTGGGCTGGGTGTCGTTGGCCACCAGCAGATCCGGCCAGCCATCGTGGTTGTCATCGAACAGCGCGACGCCCAGCGATTTGGAACTGCTGTCGAAGATTCCGCTGGCGGCCGTGACATCTTCGAACGTACCGTCGCCCCGATTATGAAAAAGCCAGCAGGTGGCTCCGCGATACGCTTCCGGCGTGCAATACGATTTATGCTTGCCGTCAAGGCTGCAGAATACGTCGTGTTCCGGGGACCACTTCACGTAGTTGCAGACAAAAAGGTCGAGCAATCCATCGCGATCGTAGTCAAACCACAACGCAGAAGTGCTGAAGCCTTCGCGCTTTCCGAAACCACTGATGCTGGTCACATCGACAAACGTGCCTTTCCCCGTGTTGCGGAACAAGCGGTTCTGTCCCACGCAAGTGATGAGAATGTCGGGAAAGCCGTCGTTGTTGTAATCGCCAACCGCAACCCCCATGCCGTACATTTCAACGTCCAGCCCGGCGCGCGCAGTCACGTCGGTGAAAGTGCCGTTGCCGTTGTTGTGATAGAGCCGCAGAGTCGTGCGCCGCTTCTTATGGCCCGGCCAGTCCGTGCCATTAATCAGCAGAATGTCCTGCCAGCCATCGCGGTCGTAGTCCAGGAAGGCGCACCCGGAACCGAGCGTTTCCGGCAGAAATTTTCCCCCGAAGGCTCCGCTGTTGTGCTGGAACTGGAGTCCGGCGGGGATGGTCACATCGCTAAAACGGAAACCCAGTGTAGGGAAGCCTGCCGTCTGCGCCCGCAAAGCCCGCAATGGAGGCAACTGCGGCCACGATGCGACTCCCGCCATTGCCCACAGGAACGACCTGCGATTCACGGAACGTTCACCAGTCCGGCGCGAATGGCGTACACCACCAACTCCGCAGTCTTATGAATTCCCAGCGAGTTCATGATGTTCGCGCGGTGAACCGCGATCGTGTTGGCGCTGAGGTCGAGCGCCGTTGCAATCTCCTTGTTCGACTTGCCGTCGACGATCATCTGCAACACTTCCAGCTCCCGCTGCGTCAGGGCCGCGCTGCGCTCCCCCTTCAAAGCCGAGCGCTGCTCGACCTGGGGGTCGAATACCGTTTCTCCCCCAGCAACCTTACGGATCGCTGAACTAAGTTCCAGGTCCATGGCGTTTTTGAGAACGTATCCCTTGGCCCCCGCTTCAATCGCCTGCCGCACCCAGGTATTCTCCGCATGCATGCTGAGCATAAGAACCGCTGTCCGGGGCGAGTCTTTGATGATCTGACGCGTGGCGTCGAGGCCGTTCATGCCCGGCAGAGCGCAATCCATCACCACCACTTGCGGATGAAGTTTTTTTGCCAGCTTGATGGATTCCTCGCCGTCGCCCGCTTCGCCTACAACTTCCATGTCAGCTTCATCTTCCAGCATGCGGCGGAAACCGCGGCGCACCAGGCTGTGATCATCCACCAGCAACACCGTGATCTTGTTTGCCATAAGATTCAACGTTCTCCCTCGGAACCTCCAGCTGCACCAGCGTTCCACCGTCCGCCGGGCGGGAAAAAACGATCTGTCCGCCCATCAACTCAGAACGCTCCCGCATCGCGACCAAGCCAATCCCACGCTTGTGCGGACGCTCGGCAAACCCGATTCCATGATCTTCCACGTCTAGCTCCAGAGCGTCCGGCAAAAAGCGCAAACGTACCCACGCCCGTTTGGCGCCGGAGTGCCGTGCCACGTTGTTTAGCGCTTCCTGCAGGACCCGGTACACATGCACGCCGGCGCCGCTATCCACGGGAAACGCCACCCCCTCTTTTTCGTAGGATATGGCAATTCCGGTTTGTCTTTCTACGGTAGGAATGTACCAGTCGAGCGTGCTCTCGAGTCCGGCCTCGTCCAACATCACCGGATGCAGTGCCTGCGAGAGACTGCGAACACTCTCCAGAGTAGTCTGCACGATCTCGAGAACTTCCTGCAAATCCGCCCGCAACGACGAACCCTCCGGAGCGTGCGTTCCTGCGCGCCGCAGCATCGACCCAACCGCGGTGAGGATCTGGCCGAATTCATCGTGCAGTTCGCGCGAAATGTAGCGCAGCGTGGATTCCTGCGTGGCAATCAGCTTCTGCGCCAGTTCGCTGCGGCGCCCGGATATTTCCCCCAGACGGGCGAACAGCTTCCGGTTCCAGCGAATGAGCGAGAGCCCGTTCAGCAGAATCGCCAACAGGGTCGCAGCCAGAAAAACATAGACCTGCCTCTGCACCCGGCCGTATATCTGAACGATGCGCTGGCCGGCTTGCTCCTCATTCTCGCTATTTTGTACCAGCAACCGGGCCACGGCCGTGCTCAGCGCCGCTTGCCGCTCCTGCAACGACAACTGAATCTGCTGGCGCGCCTCTTTTTCCTCGCCCTGGTGCGCGAGGGCGAAAATCCGATCCACGGCATCCCAGAACTGGTTAACGTTTCCTGCCAGAAACGCGCTCTGCTCCGGGGTTCGGCTGGCGGCGGCGAATCCCGCTTCCCAACGCATGGCATCGTCCAGATCGATGCGAATCCGCTGGAACTGCGCGGACCACGCGGTCAGCGGATATGGCTCATCGCTGCTTACCATGTCGCGCATGGCGACGGCGAGCAGATTGAGATCGTTCTGGATTCTCAGTAACTGCAGAGAATCCTTGCGGTTGCGATCGACCAGTTCAGTCTGCAACTTACGCAGTCCGGTCACTTGCCAGGTGATATAGGCCGAATAAGCCACTACCGCGGACAGCGTAACCAGCAGGCCAAGCAGCAGGCCTAGGGTTGGCGAACGCTCCGGCGCGGACGGGCGGGACACGCCCCGAGCATACAACGTCGGGGCGAGACCTGTCACAGAGCGGCGCCGCACCGCGGGATATGTGACAATAATGAAGCGAATCGGGGCGTAACGGAGTCAAACAGTAGATTGAGTTCTCCAGCCAAAATAGTTGCGAAACCTCCGAAGATCGAGCGACTGAAGGCCGTCTGGCCCGAAGTCTGGAAGTTGATGCGTCCGCGGCGCAGACTGCTCGCGCTGGGCTTCCTGCTGATGGTGGTCAATAAGGTCGCCGGATTCGTGCTGCCGTATTCCTCGAAATTTCTAATCGATAATGTGGTAGGCAAGCATCAAACCGGGCTGCTGCGGCCGCTGGTGTTGTCGGTTTTATTGGCAACGCTGATTCAGGGCGTCACTTCTTTTTCCCTGACCCAATTGCTGTCCAAAGCGGCCCAGCGTCTCATCGCCGACCTCCGCGAGCAGGTGCAGGCGCACATCTCCCGCCTGCCGGTGGCTTTTTACGATGCCAACAAGACCGGCGCGCTGGTGTCGCGCATCATGAGCGATGTGGAGGGGGTTCGCAATCTGCTGGGAACAGGTTTAGTGGATTTTGCCGGCGGGCTGGTCGCCGCCGGCATCGCCCTGGCATTGCTCGTTCGCATCAGCGCTCCCCTAACTTTGATTGCCGTCAGCTCCCTCGGTTGCTTTGCTTTTGCCCTGGATCGAGCGTTCGCGACGATCCGTCCCATCTTTCGCGAACGCGGCAAGATCAACGCCGAAGTCACGGGCCGCCTGACGGAATCGCTCGGCGGGGTTCGAGTCATCAAGGGGTATCACGCGGAGAAACGCGAAGAGAAGATTTTTGCCGGGGGAGTGCACCGGCTACTCGACAACGTCATGCGCACTTTGACCGCGACGTCGCTGATGGGACTTTCCGCCAGCGTGCTGCTGGGAGGAGTAGGGGCTGCAACCATGTACGTTGGCGGCCGTCAGATGGTGGCCCACACTCTGAGCCCAGGCAGTTATTTTTCCTTTAACTTCCTGCTGGTTTTCTTGATTGCTCCCGTCATGCAAGTAGTTTCCATCGGCACGCAACTCACCGAAGCACTTGCAGGCCTGGAGCGGACCCAGGAGATCATGGCGGAGCGACCGGAGGATCAGGATCCGAAGCGATCTCTGCGGCTTCCAGACATTGTGGGCACAGTCGAGTTCGAGAATGTAACTTTCAGCTACGACGGAGCTCACGACGTTCTGCGCAATATTTCTTTTCGCTCTGAGCCGGGAACGGTGACGGCGCTGGTGGGTTCTTCTGGCTCGGGAAAGTCAACCACCATCGGCTTGATCTCGGCCTTCTATGTGCCTTCGCAGGGCACGATCCGGGTGGACGGCGTGGACTTGAGTACCGTGCGGCTGGATTCTTTCCGCACTCGCTTGGGAGTCGTGTTGCAGGAATCGTTCCTCTTCGATGGGACCATCCGTGAGAACGTCGCCTTCTCCCGGCCAGAGGCCAGCGAGGACGACGTCATGCGCGCCTGTCGGATCGCGCGGGTCGAAGAGTTTGCCGAGTCTTTCGCCGACAAGTACGACACCGTGGTGGGGGAGCGTGGCGTGAAATTGTCGGGTGGCCAGCGGCAACGCATTTCAATTGCTCGTGCAATTCTGGCTGAACCGCGCATTTTGATTCTCGACGAAGCCACTTCCAGCCTCGATTCTGAATCGGAGCAGATGATCCAGCAGGGTCTCTCTTTTCTGATGCAGGGACGTACTACGTTTGTGATCGCGCACCGGCTCTCGACCATTCGCCGAGCCGATCAAATCATGGTGATGGAACAAGGGCAAATCGTGGAGCGGGGCACGCACACCGAGCTCTATGCCGCGCGCGGGCGCTACTATGACCTATACACGCGCCAGCACGGAGTCGAAGAAAATCTCTTCCTCGCTCCCGGTGAAGGGGACGCGGTCGCAGTCAGTGGCAACGGCGCCAGCGCGAAAGACGGGGATGTAAAGGCTGCGGACGCCCTGCGCGTGCTGCGCGGAGAGATGCGCTAGCCCCTATGACGACAGCTCCTGCAGCATCGGCCGCGACCAGTACCGTCGCGATCCACAGCGAAAATCTTTGCCGCCATTACCGCATGGGTGAAACTGTGATTCGGGCAGTCGATGGAGTTTCGCTTGAGGTTCGCGCCGGAGAGTTTGTCGCGCTTCTGGGCAGCTCAGGCTCGGGAAAATCTTCCGTGCTGAACCTGATCGCAGGACTCGATCGTCCTACCTCGGGACGCGTCGTCGTGCAAGATCGCGATTTGGCAAAGCTTTCGCGTGAGGAACTGGCCAAGTACCGGCTGCACGTTGTGGGGATGGTTTTTCAGTCGTTCAATCTGATTGCCAGCATGACGCTGGCGGAGAACGTCGAACTCCCGCTGCGTTTTGCGGAAGTCGATCGCAGCCGGCGTCAGACTCTCGCCAGCCAGGCTTTGGAGCGGGTGGGATTGCGCGCGCGCATGAACCATCGTCCCAGCGAACTGTCCGGCGGCGAACAGCAGAGAGCCGCCCTGGCCCGTGCCCTCATCAACCGTCCGCAGCTTCTGCTGGCCGACGAACCCACGGGAAATCTCGACAGCCACACCGGAACGGAAATCATGAACATGGTCCGCGAATTCAATCGCGAGTTGGGAATGACGGTCGTGATGGTGACACACGAACGTGCCCTGGCCGAGCGCTATGCCGAACGCATGATCTTCCTGGCCGACGGAAAGCTGATCGACAGCCGCGCCAACGCGCCCACAGCGGTGGATGATCGCGTGCCTGGAGGACAGCCGTGAAAATTCAAGATCTCACCGAACTTGCGCTGCGGAATCTGCGCGAGTCGTTGCTACGTAACTCACTGACCACGGTGGGGATCTCGGTGGGCGTCGCGTCGCTGGTAGCGATGCTTTCGCTGGGAATTGGCCTGCAGCAGTTGGCCTCCCGTCGCTTGGTAAAGTCGGGACTGTTTGACACCGTGGTAGTGACTTCACGCCGCGATCTGCGCGGCACGGGTCGCGAGCGCGACCAGGAGCGCAGCGGGCCCACCCCCGGCGAAAGCCGTGTCCTCGACGAATCCGCGCGGCTGGAGATTGAACATCTTCCCAACGTGCTCGAGGCGTATCCCGACATACGCTTTATCACCGAGCTGCGCTATGACGACAAACCGCATCTGACCATGATTTCGGCGCTGCCTTCGTCGGCCCGATCGAACGATGCCTTCGAAGCCATGCCGGGCAACTTCTTCTCCTCTGACACAGCCCCCGAGGTGATTCTGCAAAAGACATTTGCCGAAGAGTTGCTCGGCAAAACTCCGCCCCGCGGAGCCGACGAACTCCGTGTCGCCGATCTGGCGAAACCACTCCTGGGCAAAGAATTGACGATGCGCTACGCGCAACGCGCGCCCAGCCCGGCACCGCCGTCGGCATCCGGCGCCGACTCCGCCAACGCCGCAGATCGCGACCTGGCCGGGGCCGCATATTCCGTCGTCTCCCGCGAACAGAAGCTCAAGATTGTTGGCGTTGCCGACCTCGACCCGGAGAGCATGCGCGGTCCAACCCGCGCCAAGGTATTTCTGCCGCTGAAGCTGGCCGAAAGCCTTCACGTGATGCAGCCCACCGACCTGCGTGAGATCTCACGAGCCGCGAGCGATCAACCGGTTTACTCCTCGATCAGCGTGCGCGTGAAGAATCCAACTCAGGTCCAAGTGGTAGAAGACGCCATCAAGAAAATGGGCTTCACCACTTTCTCTCTGCTCGATGCCAGCCAGAGTCTGCGCACCTTTTTCAAAGTTCTAGATTTGTTTCTGTTGATTTTCGGCAGTCTAGCGCTGGCCGTCGCATCGATCGGAATCGTCAACACGCTGGTCATGGCGATCCTGGAACGCCGCCGCGAGATCGGCATCATGAAAGCCATTGGCGCCAGCGATGGGGATGTCAAGAAGCTATTCTTCGCCGAGGCCGGCGCCATGGGAATCCTTGGTGGAATCGCGGGCGTTGGGCTCGGATGGGCAATCGGCCGCATCATCAACTTCGCAACCAACATCTACCTCAGACGCGAGTCCCTTACCCCGGACACCTTCTGGTCAGTGCCGTGGTGGCTGGTTGTGTTAGCGATCGGATTCTCGCTCCTCGTCAGCCTGGTGTCCGGCTTGTATCCTGCAGGACGCGCCGCGAAGCTTGATCCCGTACAGGCGCTGCGTTACGAATAAACGGACCCGAATGATTCGCGCCTTCAGCGTTGTCTTATTCCTCTTGATTGCTGGCGCCTCGGCGGCCGCGCAGAGCCGCATCGACTGCAGCGCTCTGAACAGCCACGTCCTGCAACAGGTAATCCATTATTGCGTCTACTTGCCCGCAGGCTACGATGCCGGCGCAGCGCCGACCCTGTCAAAGCGCTATCCTGTGCTCTATTTTCTCCACGGCCTGGGCGACAACGAGCAAACACTTTTCAATAGTGGCGGCTGGACTTTGCTCGATGATCTGCGCAACCAGCACAAGATGGGCGACTTTCTGATCGTCGCACCCGAAGGCAGGCGCAGCTTCTACATCAACTCCGCCGACGTCTCGGTGCGCTACAGTGACTTTTTTCTGCAGGAATTTCTGCCTCACATCGAGAGCAAATACCGGGTCCGCCCTGGCCGCGCGGGACGCGCCATCAGCGGAATTTCTATGGGCGGATACGGAGCATTGCGCTTCGCGTTCGCGCATCCTGAACTTTTCTCGGCTGTGAGCGCGCAGAGCGCGGCGCTCATCACCGAATCGCCGCAAGCACTGGACTCCGCGTCGCGCACCGGAGCACCTTTGGCCGGAGTGCTCGCCGCCGTGTTTGGCAAGCCGATCAACGTGCCCCACTGGAATGACAACAGTCCATTTCTCCTGGCGAAAAGAAACGCCGCGGTTCTCAAGAAGTTGGCGATTTATTTCAACTGCGGCCAGGATGACAACTACGGTTTCGAAAAAGGAGCGGCCGCCTTGCACGACGAACTCCAAAAAGCAAGCGTGAAGCACGAATATCGTGCCTACCCCGGCGACCACAGCCTGACATATTTCCTATCGCACTTCGGCGAAGTCATGGAATTTCATTCCCGTGCATTCGGCCTGCTGCCGCAGCATCAAATGCATCGCCCTGTTGTAGACTAAACAGCAGCGTCGGAATGGCGTGTCATGTCTGGTAGAGCCTGAGTGTAATGTTCTGGAATGCCGCGTAAATTGCTTCATCTATAGCACCCGGAGAGGTGGCCGAGTGGTTGATGGCTCCGGTCTTGAAAACCGGCGTACCCGAAAGGGTACCGGGGGTTCGAATCCCTCCCTCTCCGCCATAATTGATGGACGTGAATGTACGTAGAAGGGATGTTCGAGACGGCTACTGGATTTATCTAAAGCCGGGAGGGATGTGCCAGGTGCAGTATATCGATGAGTGTAAATGTAATGTTTGGTCAGAGCGCCCGGTACGTCGGGTAACCCCTCGATCAATCTATTGCGCGTTCATGCGTGTTGTCCGCCTTGCGGAGTGATTGGCCCTTGGTTTCGTGGCGCTTGGCCAGTCCGATGTTCCGGGGCGACTAACTACGAATGGCTTCGTAGGTCTAGCTACTGATTAACTGGCCGAGGCAAGAGTTGGAATACGGGGGCCAGCAGTGGCATGTCCCATATAGCGTCTTAGGGGATGCTGGTCTATGTTGAATGCCCCTGGTATGGATTACGCCCGTCGGCCTGGTAGCCATTTAGGTAGTCAGTTGCGGCCTGATGTGGGTACGGTGTTTACTGTATTGCGTAAATGTAGGGAATCTGAAATAGTATCGCTCGTTGCTAGTGCCTCCCCCCTCAGCGAACCAAAGGAACATCCCACATGAAAACGCTCAAGGCTACCTTGCTAGTACTTGCCCTGTCTCTTCCCCTATGGGCGAACAAACCCGACAAACCTAAAAAGCAAGATCCGGCAGTTGCGGTCCCCGAGGGCGGAGCGCCATTGGCTTACGTGCTCGTTTCTGGGGCTGCGATAATTGGCGTCTTGGTGGTTCGTAAACGTTTGTCCCGCAGTGCTCGGTGAGTCAGATGACTCCGGGACCGCGCTCTGGGCCTGGACGACAGCTCCAAATCCTCAAGGCAGGCAATGATCCTAGTTGCACACCACGCTTCCGGTGTCTTCTCTCCGTTGGGCCTGGGCCTGCCGTGTTTGATTGTGGGCTCGGATGCGATCTGGCCCGTCGGGCGGTCTCGGCGCAGCCGCTCCTACCCACTAATTTCGTAATCTTTGGTTCAGCGGCCCGGCCGGGTGGAAAAAAAGCGATGGTCCCCCCTTTCTGTGAACAGACCATCGCGGATGGGGAACTCACCTTCCTGCGAAGGCACAAGAACCGTCTTTATCGGCTCGCCAGACTGAGATCCGTCGTTCATCGAGGTTAGCTCGGAGGTCTCGATACGCCTAGCATCTATCCGTTCCAATCCGTTCCAAAGAACAGGAAGTGCGATGCGCCTTCTAACTTCTAACCTAAGAGGCCGACGTCCAATTTCTTTGCGGTTTTTCGCAAGTCGTCGTCAAGCGTCGCCAACGGTAAGCCTCGACGAATGGCCAAATCGACGTAGATCGCGTCGTAACTGGTTAGTCGATGTGCTCGGCACAATGCAAGAAGGTGCGTAAACGCGCGATCGGGAGCTTCGTCGTCTCGCTCGATTCCGAGCTTGCTCAAGTCAGCGATGAAAGTGTCAGACTGTGTCGGGGTGATACGCCCCTTGCGCTCCGCCATCGCGAGGACGTTCGTAATTTCGATGAACCACCAGGCAGGCACAAGCGCCGTCTCGGTTGCCAGTCGATTCAGCAAGGCCGCCGTCTTCGCTGTCGCTTCGTCGTGGAACAGCCAAGCCATGGCGATGGAACAATCAACGACAAACGCCGGGCTCATCGGCGGCCCTCCCGAACGAGATCCTTGATCTTCAAGCCGCCTAGGGATAGACCAGTGGCGAGCTTCTGAATCCGCTCAATGGCAGCGACGCGCTCCTTTGGGCTTGTTTCCTTTTTCACGGGCACGAGCTTGGCTACAGGAGCGCCATGTTTGGTGATAGTGATCTCCTCGCCCGCCGCCACCTTTTCTAGCAGCTCGGACAAATGCGTTTTTGCCCCGTAAGCGCCAACAGTGTTGCTGCCCTGCTGTGTGGCCACGAGCGTATCCTCCGTACCGACTAGTATACGACTAGTATACGACTAGTTTAAATGATGTTATGTGAAGATTCAACCCCAAAGCATAGGCCAGCAATGGCCCCCATCTTTATTCCTCACCGATCCCTTTGACATCGAGATCATGCTGCCCTCTTCACCTTCGCCCATCTTGCTCTCTGCGCCGCCGCGATCCGCTTGCGCCCTGCCGCTGAGATCGTCCGCTTTGGCTTGGCTGCCCTCCTGCTTGCCCATCTCGGACTTCCACTACAATGACGGGGGGCACCATGAGACTGGTGGATTTAGGAAAGCATCGGCGAGCGCGTCTCTGGTTTGGAGATCTCCCAGACGCGGACTATCAGTCCGTGAATGCGGTGAAGTGCTCGATTTCGGCAAGCAGGAACACACAAGATGGTTTGAGGCTGGCCGCGATTGAAGTGTTGGTACCCCTCGGCGGTCGCGCGATGTACGGGCTGCTTGGTGGCGAGTTCAGGCCCGACTCAACAAACCGCTTGCATGTTGATGTCTTCGTTGCCTCTGCAGCGGGGCCCCCGTTTGCTAGCAATTTAGCAACCCAGACGGACAAGGTGCGGGTTGGCCTTCCGGCTGAATACGTAGAGGGGGTCCTTGGCGGCGTAGCCCTTGCGAAGGGGGAGTTGGATCGACTTGCGGCGGGTAAGCTTCTGATCAACTGTGCGGCACACGGGGAGATCGGCTCTTGCGAGGTCGTCTTTAAGCACCTAGCGCTGGCTCTCGTTAAATTGTTTAACCGGGAAGGACAAGCGCTATCCGATGAAGAGCTGATTAGTCTGTTCCCCTGAACATTCAGTTGAGCCTGGGCGCGGCGATTCTCTCTTCCGTTCAGATTGATGCATTCTTCCGGCGCGAGCATACGGTAATGATCCCGCTTACCGTCCGGGAAATTTTAGACGAGCACATCGCACGGAAACTGGCTTGACCTAGATAACCGGGGACCGTGGCGGCTTTCTCGCCTTAGAGATCGAACAGGAGGCGTCGGGCTACTCCAAAGAGAGGATAGCCGGAGTTTGCCTCGCAAATAAAAGCGGGATGAAATACCTAGTTCCAGTCCTCGCCACTGGAGGAGCAATCGTCGCACGCAACGGGAGCGGCTTTACGTTATGCGGACGCACTCGACAGGTGATTTCACCCTAAGAAGGGGATTCATGCGCAACATCTTTCTAGCGTTACTATCCGGAGGAGCACTGATTGTTAGTTTGGCCTGCATGAATAACCAGAACATCCCAATCGGGTATGCGAAGCCAGGCCAGACTGTTAAGGAACTGGTGGACAGTCTTCCACCTACCGGGGGAACGGTCTCTTTAGGAATTGGAACATGGAGCAGCGGCTATAACTCTACGGACCTCATTACAAAGCCAAACATCACAATCCAAGGCTCGGGCATGCCGGGTTACAACTCCACTTTCACCGCAATGACCGGCGGCACCATCTTGCAAGGACATCTGCCTGCATCCACGGGTGCAGATTATTTTACGGTCAGAGACCTCGGTGTAGACGCTGGGTCGGCCTACATCGATGCCAACAATGGCGGTGTCGCAACCGACGCTTTTGCGATCTACAACAGCGGCCAAGTTCTCGGCGCTCCACAGGTTGAGTCCCCCTGGATCGAGAATGTCTCATGCCTCGGCTATAGCCCCAACGCCGCGGCTCACTGCATTCTGGTCGAGAACGTGAACCATGCTTATGTCCACAATGTCGTTGCGGTGATGAACTGTCACGGCGTGGTCCTTAAGGGAACAAATTCGACGGTCGACGGAGTTTACTCCCGCGGTCATGGCATCGATTCGATCATCGTCAAGTCGGATAATTACGCGCCAGCCTCGCAGGACCACCTTTCGAATATAGTAATCGAGCCGCTTATCGCCGCGGGCGATACGAAGGGCATCGTCATTCAGGGTGTCGCTGCTCCCTTATCCAATATTAGCGTTTCTAATGCGGTTATCAGAAGCCCGTTGGCCTGGGGGGTCTACGTTCAAGGCGCAAACTCGACGACAGCCGCAACTAGTCTGAATTTCTCTAACATCACAGTCGAATATCCGGGCGGGAGTCCGATTGTCGAGTACTGCATGCAACTCGTCCAGTACGTCAGTGCCGTGAACATTAACAACCTGAACTGCTCGAACATGTGGGCCGGTATTGCCCCTTACGCGGCAGTTTCCGGCGCGTTCAATGATTTCACCCTAACCAACTCTCACTTCACGAACATCGCGACCAATGGCATCGAGACCTTTGGCCAATGGAGTGTCGTCGACAATCGCTTCGAATCGATTGCCGGGAGCGGCATCGTGGCCGATTCTGGTGTAACCACGGTTTCAGAGAACAGATTTACCAATGTCGGAACCGATATGTACCCAAACGGGGGAACCTTTGTGGTATCGACGCCCTAAAATGGCGCCACTCGGCCACTAGGCGTCGTACCTTGCCATTGGTTGCGTCGGTTGGAGCTTGGAAATCGGCTGCCCTTCTTTCAAAACAGATTCCTTCATAGGCGGATTGATGTCGAGGGAGTGAACTTTCTGATTGAGGTAGCCTTGCTCCGTTAGCCACTTTTCTGCCGCTCCACCGTTTCTTGAATCCAGGTCCGACAAAAGTGCCCTGCCCTGATTTTGGCGTTTGTCCACCAGCCGCCAACCACCCTGCGTCTCGGTCAAATCGAAGAGCTCATTGACTCCGACCGCATCGGGCAACTGCGTCTCACCTTGGCGTCCCACTTCTTACCGTACTTGTTTAGAAAGTTCGGGATCGCAGGGTCATAGAGAGCCTTGGCCCATTCGTCGCCGACTTTCAAGCCGTCGCCTTCGATGGAATGGATCGGATTTCCGCCGCCTGTTTGTTTCGGTTCTGATTCCAGCAGTTTTGCGCGCGGGTTCCTTGCCGCCGTAATCACCAATCTTCTCCGGTTCAACTTCCTTATCGAAGATGAAATGTCGATTAGTATCAAACGCCCGAAGCATCTTCTTGTCTGGCAAGCACTCAGGGTCTTGGTCTTGTAATTGGTTGCGCCCTCCGGGAGCCAGCGCAGAATGAAAATAGTGCCTTGCGGGTAGTCGTGCTTGGGATTGACTTCGATCCACTGACGCTTGCCGTCAACCGTGGGGCGGATGCAGAGATGGACTACTACATTTGTTTTTCTCAAGATTCCTCCTAATACCGAGGAATCAGCGACTGTGACCGTTCTTCTGTGACCACTTCTGAAACCCTTGCCAGTGCTGGCGTGGAGCAGACTCCCTCCCTCTCCGCCAGTTCTTACAGTTCCAATCACTTAGGCTCTGTGGAACCGCTGAAGCTCCCGACAAATTGCTTTCTGGCAGGCGTGTGTTTTTAAGTCGCGGAGGTTGCGACCCGAAACTGGGTTGCGCTCGCAGAACCCGGCGCTGTACACGATGGACTACGACCTGTTTCGCTGGCTAGGGCGTGTGCCCCGGCCGCTCTAGGGCGTCTCGATACGCCAATAACCAGAGTTCGCGTAAGCGGCGCCAGGAATGAAGGCCACTGTGTTGGTGTGCCTTCTCCGCCATTATTCTTGCCAAATTCGGATGGCATATAAGGCGCACTACACTCTCAGCCAGGGCTGCCCAGTCTCCGGCGGCACAGAGAAGTCCAGTGCGTTCGTGCTCGACAAGGTAAGGAATGCCGCCTGCCGCAGTGGTCACCACGGGCAGCCCGGAACAGAAAGCTTCCAAGAGTGAAACTGGCGCACAATCGACGTACGAGCCATTCACGAAAATGTCCGATTGATCATAGATTGCGGGCATCCGATCGGGTTGAACGGCACCCATTAGCTGCACGTGATTCAGTGAGAGTTTCTCAACTAGTCTCCTGATTTCCGGTGCTTGTTGTCCGCTTCCAACCAGACAGAGCGAGGCTTCCGGGAAATCCCGCTGTACTCTGGCAAAGGCGCGGATCACGATGTCGATTCCATAGTGCGCCTCCAGATTGCGCGTACACAACAACCTTGGCTGCAAGGGATTGCGCGGACGATAGGGGTATCTGTCGGGATCGACAACATTTGCCACAACTACCGGGGAGAGGCCGTACAAGCGAAAAGAAGCGGCTAAGTATTCTGAAGGAACTACTACGACGTCAGAGGCGTGAAGTATGTGCCGGGCGAGGGTTGAAGACCTCAGATGTTCGTCGCCCCGCCCGCTATGGTAGTGGATGAGGACCTTTCTGCCACGCAGACGCGCGATCGCGAACGCTGGAGTGGTAGCCATTCGAAAGGTGCCGAACGACCCAGCAAAGACGTGGACGAGTTCTACCTTGCCGAGAGCACGGAATAAGTTGACGACGTAACAGGGGAGACGCACTAGCGTGCGAAGATAAGGGACACGGTTGAGGGCGGCAATGGCCTTGGGAAAAGGTGGGCGGCTCGAGACGAAAATGACAGCGACTTCGGGGTCTTCCTGCCATTGGGTGAGTAAGGAGCTTGCCTGTACTTCTTGTCCGCCGAAGAGGAAGTCGAGTGGCGGACCGACGATGGCGACTGTCAGAGACATATCTCGAACTGAAGAAATCTAGGCTTACCTTCCGACTATTGGGTCAGCGCGAGCCGCTCCACGCCGGTCAACCGTCCGAAGATGGTATGCAATTTTAGCCATTGTTTGGCGCTAAAATACGGCGGATAGAGTACTTGAGACAGGCATTGTTGAAAACTGGGTCGAGCGATTTCATTGCCCGCCAGTGCGTAACCCAGACGCTCTAGGAGCGGACCGATACCGCACTCCAAGGTCTTTACTTCCGCGTCCGACAAGATGTGGCGCCATCGTCCCACTGGTTGAAAGCTATTGGTTTGGATTTCTTCCCGAAAGGTTGAATTGGGAGTTGCGAGGGTGCCTACAGAGCGCCTCCGAATCTCGCCTAGGTCCAGATCATACGCAATGAAGCCGCTGATCTGAGCCAAGGTTTCTTCGGTATTGGCAACTAAGTCTTCGAAGTACACCTCGAGGTAGTCCGGGCCGAGATGAAGACCACTCCGGATCCCCTGCTCTAACTTCCATTTCCAGTGCAACGCCGCCGCGAGCAAGCCTTGTTTTCGATCCCAGGGGAAGGGTGCAATCCAACCCTCGCGAAACATGGACAGAGCAACGTCGCGACCGTCACGGATGACATGGATGAAGAGGGCGTCCGGTATTTCCGCCTTGATCGACGTCATGCAGAGAAGATTATCGGGTCCCCATACGGCCCATCGGTTCAGACCCTGCGAACGAGCAACTTCACCCATTAGGATTCGCAAGAAATCGCCCCGGCTTTGGCACTGGCTGAGGATCCGCTCACGTATGGAGTTTCTTTCCAGGCCTGAAACGCGATACATCATGCTTCGCAGCCAAGTTGCGAGCATCCGTTCGCGGTTGTGGCGGGAGGCGAGGTTGCCAAACTTTGGCGCGATGAGATCAAAGACCGCCGGCTCGCCACGATAATTTGCAAAAACTCCCGAAGACAAAAGCGTGTGATAGAGGAGGGTATTTCCGGACCGGGCAGAGCCTACGACAAAGACCGGAGCAAGACTGCGAACTTGGTTATCGTGTTGGATCGCGGCGCGATTCAACGGGGAACAACCATAAGCGAGGTCACGGATGACCTGTCGAAGGTGGTGGAACAATTCGGATTGAAGTACGCGAACGTTCGGGACAAGGCTTCCTTGGTTGGAACAGCCTGCTGCCAGCCGGTAGATTTCAGCTTAGAGTTCGAGTACAGGTGCCCCTTCCAAGCGGAGTGCACACGATAGGGCGTCAAGAGCAGCGGGATTTGGGCCTTCGAATAGGCGTGATAGCGCTCGATTCCCCTCGATAGACCGTCCGCCAATAGCAACGGCAGGCGGATGAACGCCATCCTGCCGACGTGAAAGCGATACTGCCGAAGGTATTCGGTGGAAGTAGGTAAATCGTCATCGACCACATTGTAAGTGCCTTCCGGAACTTTACTGCCTTGGGCGGCGTGGACCACCGCGGAAGCACAATTCTCCACATAGGTGAGAGGAAGCCGGTTGCGGCCCCCGATCTGCACGAACAGACGGCCAACATAGAATCCAATTCTCGAAGGGAGAACATTCCCGCGCTCTCCATAGATGACGCCCGAGCGCAAGATGACGAGTTCGAAGACGTGCTCGCGGCGATAACGCTGAAAAAGTAATTCTTGCTGAACTTTCGCAAAGCAGTAGACGTCGCGCTTTTCGGGGTCGGCCTCCATTCCGACTTCCTCGGTAATGGAAACGGTTCGGTGCAGATGAGCGACACCGTAGGTCGTGACTGAACCGACGAGGACGACCCTCGGCACGTCGTGGTGGACGATGCCGTCCAGTAAGTTTCTGGACGCAACAACGGTATTGGCGAAAACCGTGGGAGACAGTCCGTGCATTTCCGCGGCGAGGTGGCACACTGCCTCAATTCCTCGAGTTGCGCGAATTGCATCTTGAAGGCAGAGTAAATTGCCAACCACATACTCGATCCGGGTCCCGGGGTACTGATCGCGCAGACGCTCAAGAGCGAAGATGTCGCTGTTAGGGCGAATGAAACATCGTATGCACGGCAATCCAGCCATACACAGGTGCCGGACAACGCGGGGGCCGAGGAATCCGCTGGCGCCTGTGACCAAGACTGTCATACCGTCATAACCGGGGTGTCCTGAAGTTGTTGCACGACCTGATCCATCATCGCGCACACGCGGAGCATATGCGCGTCCGAAATCGGAGCATCGCCGCCGGATTCGATGCACTGGTAAAAATCGGAGATCAGAAAGCCGAGGCCGGGCAAAGGCTGGAATTCGGATCGAGCAAAGCGCATCAGATTGCGAAGCGTTTGCCGTCCAAGCTGACAAGTTTGATCCACGGCACACGCCAACTTTCCGAGAGGGCCCGGTAAGCCTGAAACGGAAGCTTGAATGACGATCTGGTTGACCAGATCGACGTTGAGTGTGCTCTTACTCCCAACTATTCTGAAGGAATGGCCCACTGGCTTTGCGCGGCAGGAAAAGACGATGTACGCAGAGGTGTTTGTACACGTTATCGCGACGCGAAGCTCATCGCACAGATCCGGATACGCGGAATCTGTGGCCCGCCAAGCTCGAACTGCTAGTGCGCAGTTCTCTGGCTCGACGTATTCCGCGAGCACAGCGAGGGTGTGATCGAGATTGTTCTGAAACAATTTCCCCGGTAAACGATGCACCCAGTGCGTCCTGTCTTGGAGAACGGCGGCGCCGAAGTCACTGCCGAGATCATAAGCGGTGAAGGCTTCAAGGTGGACAACACTTCCAATACCTCCTTGGGCAATGCGACTGCGCGCAGCCTGCATGGCAGGATCGAAATAGTGGGTCCAGCCTACAGTGAGTTTGCAACCATTGGCCCGAGCGGTACGGACCAACCGCGAGGCTTGTCGCGCATTTTCGGCGAGGGGTTTCTCCACGAACAAATGGCACCCTGCCTCAATGGCTTGTAGAGCCACGTCAAGATGGGACTGAGGCGGAGTAGCAATGTGGACGACATCGGGATGCTGCTCGAGCAATAGTCGTCCGAGGTCCGAATACCAGACGCTGATATCATGGCGGATGGAAAACTGCTCCGCCATGAGCGGTTCGCTATCGCACACTCCAACGAGCTGGGCGCAGGGTAGTTTCCTGATCTCCGAGACATGATTCTCAGCAGACTTGCCACAGCCCACAATCGCAACGCGCAGTGTCATAGGATCCTCGGCGCCTCTATAAACGCGAGGAGCTTACCGGGCGTAGAAGCGTAAACCGCCACGGTGCCGAAGGCAAGTACTTGTACCCCGTCGACCTAACCCGTTACGGAGTGGTGGCCGAACGTTGAATTGCCCGAGTTTGCTCGCTGTGGAGTATATCGTCGACGTCCAAGGGAACAAGACGCGCAGTAAAGCTCAGGCTGTAAAGCACAGATCGAGGTCAAGGTCGGTCATTTCGAAGGATGAAATAAGAGCATCGTCGCCAGCGTCGGCCAAAAGAACTAGCGTGGTGGTGCCTACCGTAATCACCGCGCAACCGCAGTTGCCCGTATAAGCGCTGCCCTGAGCGTTTGCTTTTTATCGACCTTCGCCTGTGGCAGAGAGTGTGGGCGCCGCCCCTCGCCTGGGAAAGCGCAACCGCCGTTCTGGGAACGGTCGCACGCCTGATCGCCGACCTCTATGAGGGCAAACTTCATCCTCGGATCGCCGGCGGCTTGGGGCCACTGCTTCATCTCCAGCTACGCGCCATCGAGAAGACGGATGTCGAGCGGCGAATCGCCGAGGGGGAGCAGCAAGTGCTAAAGTTGCAATCGGCCCCGGAGAAGAGCACCCCCCAAACGAATGACGCCGCAGCGCGCCAACCGGCTCGTTGATCCCGAAGTGCGGGAAGCGATCAAGGCATAGCGGCTTGCTGAATGCCTTCGGCCTTAATGATTTACGGCTTGCGATGGCGTAAGGCATCGATCTGCCATACCAGGTAACCACTGGTGACCGGGCGACTCCCATCGATGAGTGCTGGTCCGGGGCCAATCGTTCCAGTCGCGAAGGCCGCCGACTGCCCTTCCCCTCTCTGAGCTGAACCAGTTTCCGCGAATCTCCTCACCGGTGGCGCCGTCGCTCGACTGGAGAAATACTTTCTAAAGTTGCAAGATATTGCACTTTTGGCTATTCGCTTCCCTCCACAAGCTGTTCAGGAATCAGCGAAGTCTTGTGGCAACTGAATTGCTTTCGCGAAACTACCACGACCTAGGTTCCACAAACTACAATCAAAGTCGTTGTCGGGTAACCGCCGCTGCTTTCTGTTACGGCGACGACAAAAACCGGTCAAGCCATTCGATTCGAGACAAATCAGAATTAAGGAGGATAGACAGAGCGCGTCTTAAAGACGTTATTGCTTTCCTCTTTCGATGAACAACTTCTCAGCTCACCCATGATGAAACCCGACCGACCTCATCGGCGGAAACGGAGGAAATCAGATGATCCGAAGAGCACGTTTCCAGCATGCGTTTATTGGCATCGTGGCCATCAGCTTATTCTCCGCAGTCGCTCCTAAGTCTGCTTCGGCAACCTCGATTAACTGGACCACATGGTCATCAAACAGCGCCGGGACCATTGGTGGGCTCGGCATCACGACTACTTACTCTGGCCAGATGGACGGCATATCCTCAGCCGGATACCCGAGCTGGATGCCAACGGGCACATTTAGCGGCGGCACAGTCGGCAATCCCCCGCCTAGCAGCGGTCACATGATCCAGTTGACAGGGGGAACCACAACCGTGGATACGATCACTTTCTCCAAGCCGGTGGTGAACCCGGTCATGGCAATCTGGAGCCTGGGAGCGCCCGGCACTACAGCGAGTTTCAACTTCACCGCCAGTGAACCGTTCACGATTGAGAGCGGTGGCCCAAGCGCCGAGTTCGGCGGCAGCGCGATCTTCGTGTGCTCGGGGAATTCCCTCGCGGTTTGTGGGACGGAGGGCAATGGAACTATTCAGTTCCAAGGCACCTTCTCGACCATTTCCTGGACGAATCCCGCCTTCGAAAACTACTACGGATTTACGATAGGAGCTCCCAGCTCCACCTCGGTCGTTCCCGAGCCCGCGTCCGTCTTGCTGGTAGCGTCCGGTCTGGCCGGTGTCCTCCGGCTGCGCTGGCGGAAGGCAGCGCCGAGAGGATGATTTGTGCACTGCTGGCTTGCTCATGCTCCTTGGGAACTTGCCACAGGGCGATGGCACCATCAGCGCCTTGCGTTTGTGCAGGGAGGATGATGGTAGATGACCATCGGATTATCCGGCCCTCCGGTGCGTGGCGCCCTATCGGATAATGTCACCGCTTCCGGCGGAAGGGAGAGCCCCCACTGTGGTGGGTTGAAAAGGACCTCCCATCGTCCCCAGGCGCCCGCCCTTGGACCGCGGGACCACGCCGGGTTAGGGTTGATTTCGAAATCCAGGAAGCCCAGGACGATTATTTCCGTGTAGCCACGACTCGGCCAGAATCGGCGCATATCCTCCACGAAACGCGGCGCAGTCTATAATTACGCACACCGAGAGGTTCTTCGAGGCCTCCGCATATCACGAAATCGCAGATGCTAAACCTACTTCATCCAGGAGTGGGGAATGAAGCAGGTACGATAGCGTTCATTTCCAAAGTTCAACGGGAAACGAGATCGATCGCGTCGCTCTATTCTCTGGTATGAGGCCCTAGCCTGCCTGACTCTCCGGTTACTGCACGACTACTGTGACTGGCATCTGGTGATTCAAGCTGCCCGAATTCGCCGTAATCTTCGCGGTATAGGTTCCCGATGGTGTTCCGGGGATGGTGTGGGGAGTCGAAGAACCACCGCCACCGCACGATACCAACGAAGCTAACAGCAGCACGATCGTTGGAGCTACCAGGACCGGCAGCCGCTTGCGAGTCCGCATCCACAGACAGGCTGACCCCATCAGCATCACCATCCAAAGAAGCGGCATCGCTCCCGGCGGAAAGACAACCTGGGGCAAGGCGCTCGTGGTTATAGGCGCGGTCGTTGTAATACTTACCGTCACTGGCTGTGCAGTGGCGTTGGCGATCTGCAGCGTAGCGCTTGATAAGCCACAAGTCGGCGCAGGTGTTACCGCCGGTGTGATGGTGCAACTCAGCGCGACCGTCCCACTGAACGCAGCTATCGGCGTAAGGACCAGCCCAAATTTCGCCGCTTGTCCGGCGCTGACAGTTTGGGAAGTGGATGCCCCCGAAGCTGAAGTTATCGAAAAATTCGGGACTGGTTTAGCCGTTGTATTGAGCAGCACACCGTCTCCGCTCAAAAATGTGCTTCCCCAAGGAAAAACAATATCAGGAAGTCCATCGCCGTTCATATCTGCAACAAGAACGGCTAGAGGGGCAAGATTGGGGTAGAGGGTACCTTGCGTCGGGACATTGATAAGAGGGCCGAAGGTGCCGTCGCCATTTCCTAACATGACTCCGTTTGCGTTCACAAAAGCGCGGTAGTACTCGGTCACAAATACATCCGGTATGCCGTCGCCATTGAAGTCAGCGATTGCGTTCACTTGGTTCGGCAGAGAGGGGAGTAGCGTGAATGTGCCGTCCCCGTTTCCCAAGGCAACCTGGTAGCCATCAACCAAGTCGGGTTTGCCGTCGTTGTTGAGATCGGCGGTAAACTGCACCCCAAAGTTCTGTAAGCTGGTTGGAAAAACTGCAGTTTGGAAGGTGCCATCGCCGTTGCCGAACAAAATTGCGAGCGGCGGCCCCCCTGCTGCTATATCAGCCTTGCCGTCCCCGTTGAAGTCGGCGCTCACAAGCGAAGAAGCGCCCCCATCGAACACATAGGACGGCGCTGCAAAGGTTCCGTCTCCCTTCCCTACCAATAGTGCCAGCGTTTGATTACCCGAGGTTACAGCGATATCGAGTTTTTTATCGTTATTGAAGTCGGCGACAACGACGGAATAGCTTTGTGCCGTGGTTTGAACGCTCTCCGCGTAGAAAACCGGAGACTGGAAGCTTCCGTCGCCGTTTCCCAAGAGTACGCTATAGTTCCAGTCTCCCGTTGCGGAGTCGGTGCCAAAGACTACCAGGTCAAGATTGCCATCTCCGTTGAAGTCGCCAGTCACGATTGCGTACCCAGGTTGCTGCAGGGTGTAAGTATGGATCAGGGACAGCACACCCGAACCGTTATTCCTCACGATGTATACGATTTGGTTCGATACCGCAGCCAAATCTTCTATACCGTTATTGTTGAAGTCGCCTACAACCTGAGAGCCGGAAGACGGTACAACGGAGAACTGGATCCCCCGGAACGTGCCATTTCCGTTGCCCAAGAGCACGACCCCGTCCATGGCGAGGTCCGGTTTTCCGTCACCGTTGAAGTCTGCGACTGCAGTCCCAGATCCTGCGCCGAAAAAACCGAGTACATAGTTGCTGGCATTGGAGAAGGTCCCATCCCCGTTTGACAAGTAGATCTGTCCAACATCCGCCTGAATAGCCAAGTCATCTTTGCCGTCATCGTTGAAATCTCCCGCCGCGAGCGGGCCTGCCAAATACTGGGAAGATGTAGTAATAGGCGTTGGCGCCTGGAAAGTGCCGTCACCATTTCCCAACTGAACATAAGTGAGGCAGCCCTTGACTGGATCGCAACCATCGATAGCCAGATCCAACTTTCCGTCAGCGTTGAAGTCTCCCACCACAGCCGGGGAGGGTTCGCTGACGCCGACAGAAGTCTTCGCGGCTTGAAAAGTCCCGTCGCCGTTGCCCAGAAAAACTATCTCTTGCCCTGCAGGGCCGTTGCTTGCGCCGGTGCTCACTGCAATGTCGATTTTGCCGTCGCCGTTGAAGTCTGCCAACGACAGCGACCTCGCAGGGATAGAACCCAGATTGTAAGAAGTGGGCGACGCAAACGTTCCATCCCCTTTGCCGAGGTAGACGCTGAGCGCGCCGTTGAAAACCCCGACCACGTCCGCTTTGCCATCGCCATTCAGGTCGGCCGCAGCAACCAGCGTCAAGCTAGCTCCGCTCGGTGTACTGATCGCTGTTTGGAAAGTGCCGTCGCCCGTCCCCAGCTGCACTAGCAGAGTGCCCGTGCCTTGCTCCAGTACGTCGGGCTTGCCGTCGCCATTGAAGTCCGCCACAGCCAATACAGAAAGACCCGTAGGGACCGTTACGTTGGTCCCGGCAGTAAAGGTTCCGTCACCATTCCCCAGGTTCATGGTGCCGTCGGAGGTGAGCAGGTCCGGTTTGCCGTCTCGGTTGAAGTCAGCGACAAACAAGTTTCCCGTACCGGCGTACACCGGAGGCTGAAGAAACGAAACTTGAGCTTGTGTGGTCAGCAGCGAATGAAGCAGAAAGAGAGAGCACACAAGAATGGCGCGGAGAGTTTCGGATTTCACAGCGTACCTCGAAACTGCGGGCGCATCGGCGGCCGAACTCTAGCTTTCAATCTCGACGGGCGCTTACAGCGGAGTGAATTGTACAACGCTTAGTGCCGAGCGCGCTTTTTCTTGTAAACAAGGTAGCATGGCGGTGATTTCGATCACACGTTAAACTGTAGCCATGAATTTGAGCAAGGAAGAAGGAAGAAGGAAGAAGATAATAAAAGATAGAAGATAATAGAAGATAGAAGACAGAGATAGGAGGCTCGACCTGCTACCGCAGGAGAAGCTCACCGCCGTCGTTCATCTGCTTCAGGCGATCAGCGATCCCCTCGCAGGGCCAGTAACGATGGGGAAGAAGATCGCCTGGACCGGCCCGGCCTAGCTGTCATTATCAAGTTTTTACGCTACTCGTCTAGAGAAGTGACCGCTCGAAATTTGGCGACCCAGAAACGCTAATGCTGTATCGGACGCGCCTGCACGGCTTCCCGAACCTACCTGCCATTTACTACTTGACTACGGGTCCCGTCCGATACGGCACTAGCGTGATTTGTTTGGAACGCTGCCCCCGGAAATGCTTTGCCCCAAGCTACTAAGGACCGATTCTGCTGGAGGATCCAATGCCCCACCACTTTTCGGAGACGGAAACAGTTTGCTGATGCGATACTGCTGGCCAGCTGTTCGGTCGAGGGGTTCTTGCCGGCGCCATAAGCGAGACGCGAGCGACGGTCTTGGAAGGAGTGTGCATCTTGAAGAAATCTTTGAGAAGAGCGGGAGCATGTTTGGTGGCGACGCTGATGACCATGGCGGCTGTGGTAGCCGGGATGGGTGCAATTCCGGCAGCCGCTCAACAGGCGAGCCTAGAGCAGCCGGACAACTACACCTGGCTGGAAGATATACACGGCGAGCGGCAAATGACTTGGGTCAAAGCGGAGAACGCGCGCACCGCAGCGGTGCTCGAGAAAGACAGTCACTTCGCTCCTCTGGAGGCGGCGGCGCTGAAGGTGCTTGAGTCTCCGGACCGGCTTCCAAACCCGCAGTTTCGCAACGGCGTGGTGTACAACACGTGGCGCGATGCCGAACATGTGCGGGGGATCCTGCGACGCACAACGCTTAAGGATTATCTGACAGCGGAGCCGAAGTGGGAAACGGTGCTGGATTACGATGCGCTCTCCAAAGCTGACAAGCAGAGTTGGGTGGAAAAAGGAGTCACATGCTTGCATCCGGAAGATGAGCTTTGCCTGGTGGAGCTGTCGGCAGGGGGCGAGGATGCGCAGACCTTGCGCGAGATGAACCTGAAGACGGGTAAGTTTGTGGAAGGCGGTTTCGTGCTGCCACGCGGCAAGCAGACCGTCGCATGGGCGGACAAAGACACGCTGCTGATTGCGCGTGATTCGGGTCCGGGAACGATGAGCGAGGCCGGGTACCCGATCACCATCCGGCGGTGGAGGCGGGGCCAGCCCCTCGAAAGCAGCGAAGAGGTGTTTCATGGAGACACCAAGGACAACGGGTATGGCGACAATCCGCTCGTCTTCATCGACGGGCAGGACCATCGAGCCATGCTTGTGGAACGGAATCTGAGCACGTTTGCGCATGAAAGCTACCTGCTGTTGCGCGGCGGAGCAAAGAAGCTGGCGCTGCCGCTGAAGGCCAGCGTGAATGGGATGCTGGACGGTCAGTTGCTGGTAACTCTGGATGAGGATTGGAAGCCCGAAGGACAAACCAACAAGATTGCCCAGGGGTCGGTGATTGCGCTCGATTTGGCCTCGGTCGAAAAGGATCCGGTGCGGCTGAAGCCGGCCGTAGTGTTTGCGCCGACCGCACAGGAGTTTGAACAGTGGTTTGTGACAACAAAGAACCACATGATCCTGGGCACGCTCGAACACGTGCAGCAACGTGCATATGTATACACAGTGGGCAAGGATGGGAGCTGGATGCGGAAGCGGCTTCCCGTGCCAGACAATCTGACCATCGATCCCGCGACGGCGAGCCGCACCGACGACCGCTTTTTTCTAGGCATGGAGGGGTTCTTAACTCCACCCTCGCTGTGGCTGGGCGATGCGGGGGATGGATCGTTCGCTCTGGCCAAGTCGCAGAAACCGCAGTTTGACGCGAGCACCGATGTGGTGGAGCAGTTTGAGGCGATCTCAAAGGATGGGACCAGGGTGCCGTACTTTGTGGCGCATCGCAAGGATATGCGGTATGACGGATCGAATCCGACTCTCCTGACAGCCTATGGAGGATTCCAGATCGCGAATACGCCCAGCTACTCGCCGGTGAATGGCAAGCTGTGGCTGGAGCGGGGGGGCGTGTATGTGCTTGCCAATATCCGCGGCGGTGGTGAGTTCGGTCCGGCGTGGCATGAGGCAGGGCTCAAGACGCACCGGCAGCGGATTTACGACGACTTCTACGCGGTGGCCGAAGATCTCGTGACGCGCAAGGTTACCTCGGCGCGCAGGCTGGGGATTCGAGGCGGGTCGAATGGTGGCCTGTTGATGGGCGTGGAATTCACCCAGCACCCGGAGATGTGGAATGCAGTAGTGATCCAGGTGCCGCTGCTGGACATGTTGGGCTTTGAGCATTTGTCGGCGGGCGCGTCCTGGGTAGGGGAGTATGGTTCCGTCTCGGTGCCGGAGGAGCGGGCTTTCCTGGCGTCGATTTCGCCATACAACCAGCTGAAGCCGGATGTGAATTATCCGGTGCCGCTAATCTTTACCACCACCAAGGACGATCGCGTCGGACCGGTTCATGCGCGCAAGTTTGCTGCCCGCCTGGAGGAGTTTCACAAGCCGTTTTTCTATGACGAGATCACGGAGGGCGGACACGGCGCAGGCGCCGATAAGAAGCAGGAAGCGAGGACCGATGCCGAGTACTTCACCTATTTAATGATGAAGCTGATGGATTCAACTGGTCTTGCACAGAGTGATTGAAGACGTGACGCGTAACCCCAGGTTTCTCGTCTAACCGGAAGTCTATCCGCTTTCACGGCCGGACTAGTCCCGAGAAGTGTGCGTCCAGCAAAGGCTGGCATGAACAGTGGGCGAAAGTCCCATCGGGGTAACGGTTCAAGCCCGGTAGCTTGAATCGCAGGAAGAAAGGAAACTGAGAATCTTGAATCCTGAAGCCTATTAACGAAGCCATTTAAGATGGCGAGCGAGTCGCCGGGCCTTAGGCAAATAAACCGATAAGGCCTCGCTTGGGCTGGCTGAATGTGTCCCTTTTTGTACTCTTGGGCATTCCATACATGCCGCGGGTGCGACTGCTGGCTGCTGCCTGACATAGACGCGGGGAATCCTATGAAACATTTTCTTGTTCTAGCCGGTGCCACTGCCCGCCTCCAAATTGCTGCGGTTTCATAGAGCTGAACGACGAACGATCTCATTGAGGCGGCAATTGCCGTCTCTCTGTTCGAAGAACCAATCTCGCTCTAGCGGTTGGTGCGTGATCCAATCAAGCTGCCGGGCAAAATGTCGCTGAAACTCCGGAAGCCAATCAGGAACTGTGGAAACGAAACCGAACTCCCATCATCGGCCCTGGCTCCACGCCTCAGCCCAGTTTCGGAATTGGCGATCCTAAGGTCGTCAACTGGCACCCGGCACGGCGTTGGTGATATTCCGAAGTTGACCAACGATGGCACTTGTGGTTTCGCCTTGTGCCGGCGCTTTCGCCGGAAGAAGACGCGCTACGCTAACGATGAGAACGGCAAAGTGCGGTAATCGCATCGCGCGCGCGATCCCCCATCCTTCGCGCCCTTCGTCGATTCGCCAATAGCACCGTTGGGCGCCCGGACTTTTATTGAATGATCGTTTATCCGGTCTTCAGGTATAATCCGCGGCATTCGGGGCGTGAAGGGGTTGTATCTACTTTTTCTAGAGTAAGCACTTGAAATCGAAGAGGGGCAAACGGGCGTCCGGACAAGAACACAGTGTGATTTTTTTCACCTGTCTCGCCCGGCACTGCCTTCTTCCTGGGAGACCATGTCGATGACGCGAATCCATCAGCAAGCGAGCAACGGGCGGCACCAGCTGTGGTACCAGTTTGGCGTTCGATTCGGGCAGACGGCAAGGCGCGCAATTTGGGTGTTCGCCGTGTTGGCGTTCTTGACCCCGTTGGCGATTTCGCAATCAACCAGCCAGCTGAATGGCAATGTGTCTGATCCGTCTGGCGCGATCGTTCCCGACGCGACGATCACTTTGACCGACGCAGCAACGGGACTGCAGCGCAGTACGACCAGCAACCGGGCAGGGCTCTACCAGTTCCTGGATGTTCCGCCGGGCGACTACCGGCTGGAAGCGACGGCCAGCGGTTTTGCGCGCTACTCGGTATCGGACGTCAAGCTCGTCGTCAAGACGCCGTCCACCATAAACGTTAAATTTCAGGTTGCGGGCGTAGCGGAATTGGTAACGGTCGAAGGACAGGCTCCGCTCATCAATCGCACCGACGCGTCGCTCGGCAACACCATCGAAGAAAACCAAATCGCGGAGTTGCCCATTGCCGACCGCAACGTGGCTTATCTCCTGAGCCTGCAGCCTGGAGTATCGTATCTGGGGGGAGCCGCCGAGACGAATCAAGCGACCGACACGCGGAGCGGCGCGGTGAATGGCGTGCGCAGCGACCAATCGAATGTCACCCTGGACGGCATAGGGGTCAACGACCAGAATAATGGTTACGCTTTTACCAGTGTCCTGAATACGCCGCCCGACTCGGTGGAGGAATTCCGGGTCACCACCGCCAACTCCAATGCTGATTCGGGCTACTCCAGCGGCGGACAGGTCGCACTGGTCACCAAGAGCGGCACCAACGCCTTTCACGGCTCTGTCTACGAGTACAACCGCAACACCATCTTCAGCGCCAATGATCCGTTCTTGAAGAATTCCCAGTTAACCAGCGGCCAATCCAACACAGCGCCGAAGCTCCTGCGCAACGTATTCGGCGCCGCGGTCGGCGGGCCGATCATGAAGAACCGTCTTTTCTTCTTCGCCAACTATGAAGGGCGGCGCGACGCCGAAGGCAGCAGCGCACTGCGGAACGTGCCCAGTGCAAGTCTGCGTGCCGGCGACTTAGTGTACGAATGCCAAACTCTCTCGGACGGCAGCTTGGACACGGCCACATGTCCTGGCGGCACAGTCAACGGGGTGGTCGGTGTTCAACCCGGCTACTATGCGCTCGGACCGACTCAAATCCAGCAGATGGACCCGTTGGGCATTGGTGTCAATCAAGCGGTTCTGACGCTTCTCAATCAGTATCCAGGGGCCAATGAATTCAGCGCCGGCGATGGTTCGAATACTCTGGGATTTCGCTTCTCGCCCAACGTGGACCGCAGCTTCAACACCTACATTACTCGTCTCGATTACCACATTACGTCGAGCGGCTCGGAAACCTTGTTTGCGCGGGGAGAGATGCAAAACTTCAAGGAACCGGGACCGGAGCAGTTTCCCGGAAAGCCGGCTGCTACAAACTTACTGGATGACAGCAAAGGCTTGACCGTCGGACTCACCTCAATCATCTCTCCCAGGCTCATCAATGATTTTCACTGGGGCTACATCCGCCAGGGACAGCAATACGGTGGTACCTCGGTGTATCCGGGAGTTTTTATGAATGGGATCGACAGCCTTGTTCCCTTCACTCGCCCTACGACTGCTTTTGTGCCGGACAACCAGTTGAGCGACAGTTTGAGCTGGACGCGGGGCAATCACACGTTTCAGTTCGGCACCGACGTATTTCTGATTCGCGACAACCACATCAGCTACCTAAACTCGTTCTCGGACGTTCAGACCAATGTGGTCTATCTCAACACGGGAGGAATCGCCAACGACAACAGCCCGTTGGATCCGAAGAACAACATCAATCCGGCGACCGGCAAACCCTATCCCGCGGTGGATCACAACTTCGGCCCGAACTACGACAGCGCGACCGGGATCGTAATGGGTATTTTGGCCGAGGGGGACGGCATTTACAATTACGCGCGCAACGGCAGCGCGCTTGCCCAGGGCCAAGCCGTCAACCGCCGTTATGCCATTAATGACTACGAGTTCTTCGGCCAGGACAGCTGGCGAGTCAACCGCCGATTGACCGTCTCCTACGGTCTGCGCTGGGTGCTGGAAGCTCCACCTTATGAAACCAACGGGCTCCAGGTAGCGCCTTGCGTGGAGGCGGCCAGCGGCGGTTGCACCAATCAAAACGTCGCGGACTGGTTCAACCACAGCGCCCAGTTGGCTACGGCTGGCCAGCCGGCCAACAACGCCGGGGAAATTAGTTTTGTCCTGGGTGGGCCCAAAAATCATGGTCCCGGCCTCTGGAACTGGGACCACAAGGATTTTTCGCCGCGGATTGCCGTGGCCTGGGCGCCCGATACGGGCGAGGGTTGGGTCTCGAAGGTTCTTGGCAAAAAGGACCAGTTCACGGTCCGTGGCGGCTACAGCATTGTGTACGACCACTTCGGTGTTCCCGTCGTGAACAGCTTTGACCAGAATGGTTCTTTCGGTCTCTCCACCCGCCTCGGAAACTCCGCTGGTTCGGTGACGGCCGCCACCGCCCCCCGCTTTACCTGTCTCATTCCCGGGGCTGCCGGCCAGTCATGCCTGCCTCCGCCGTGCCCGAGTTTGAACAATCCGGGGTGTTTGTTCGGTCCCGCGCCAGCGGGCGGTTTCCCTACTACCCCAAGCAACACCGCCTTTGCCATCAACTGGGGACTCGACCAGACGGTGAAGACGCCTTATACGCACGTGTTTAATTTCTCTCTGGCGCGCCAGATTACCTCCCGCTCCTCGCTCCAGGTTGCCTATGTGGGCAGTGTCGGCAGGCGGTTGCCGATGCAGGTGGATATGGGCATGCCCACGAACCTGAACGACCCGTCGAGCAACACCAGATATTTCCAGGCAGCTACCATGCTCTCCAAGGCCGCTGCCGCCGGCGCAGACGTCAACTCAATCCAGCCCATTCCGTTTTGGGAGAATCTCTTTCCCGCTTGGGCTGGCGGGGCCACACAGAGTGCTCTCGGCATGAACAATCAAAGCCAATCAACTCCTAACGGCCTCAATTGCGCACCCGGTAATCTCCCAGCCAAACCGACGGCCACCCAGAACGTGTATGAAATCTGGAATTGCTACCCGCATAACGAAACCTTAACTTTGAAATATCTGGATTTGCCCAACGCCCTACTCCAGTTGAGTCCCGCGCTCCCGAACTCTAAGTTCGGCCCGTACACGCTCTATCACGACCAGTTCAGTTCGCTCTATGCGTGGCGCAATATCGGCACTTCCGCCTACAACGCGTTGCAGGTGACCTACAACGCCCGCTGGGGAGCCAATCTGCAGGGGCAGTTCAACTACACGTTTTCGAAATCGTTCGACGAAGCCTCGGCCGCGGAACGAATCGGTCCATATGAAGGAACCGGCGGAACGGGCAACGACTTGAACGGCGGTGGCATTGTCATCAATTCGTGGGATCCGCTGGCGTTGCGCGGGCTCTCCGATTTCAACGCCTTCCACCAGATGAACGCCAACCTTGTCTATCAACTGCCCTTCGGCAAGGGTCAGAGGTTGGTGGAAAACGCCAGCCCGTTGCTCAACGCATTGGTGGGCGGGTGGCACGTTTCGGGCATTTCCCGCTGGACCAGCGGCTTCCCGATCACAGTCGACAACGGCTTCACCTGGGCGACCAACTGGAACATCGAGGGCGATGCCGAGCCGAACGGTCCAGCTCCAAGGGCATCCAATCCCAAGAACGTCGTCGTGAATGGTGTGAGTGGCCCCGACATTTTCGCTGATCCGGCAGCCGCGCTGACGGCCTACCGTCCAGAGTGGCCGGGCGAATCCGGCGTTCGCAATAGCGTCATCGGCAACGGCATGTTCGATATCGATACCGGGGTAAGCAAGAATTTCTCATTGGGTGAGCAGCGGCGTCTGGAGTTCAGCTGGCAAGCCTTCAACGCCACTAACTCGGTGCGTTACGACGTGCGCGGCGCTCAACCCTCGCTGTCTTACGGTGCGGCACAGTTCGGCAGATACGTTTCGACGCTAACCACGCCTCGTTTCATGCAATTCTCATTGCGCCTCGCATTCTAAGGTTCGGGCAGGAGGCGGGTTTTGCGAGGAGCCCGCGCACTTGTGTCTCTTTATCCTTTCGTTCCGAGGAGAGGAGACGTTGGCAGAACAGGTGCAATCGTCCTAAGCGTCTGCCCCGCCTGGAAATGTCGCTTTTTGTGGACCACTGGAAATGGCGGGTACAGAATTGCCCGTCTCCACCGCACAATACAATCAGTTCGTCTTTTCAGCTGTGGATCCTACGCATCAAGTGCGGAACCTACGAACTGGCTCGCATGTCGCTTGAAGTGCCGCCGGCCGCGGGAACGTAGCATTTCAGTGTGTAGTCCATCACCATGCGGTCGGCGTTGAAGCGCCAGCCCAGGGTGCGGATGGTTCGCTTCATGCGCTTGATCCAGCCCCGCGGAAGGCCATCGCGGTCGCGCTGGTAATACAGTGGAATCACTTCTTCGCGAAGGGTTCGCAACAGGTCTTCTCCGTCGCGGGCATCGTGAACGCTCAAGCTGGAATGCGTTCTGCCGGTCCCGATCGCGAAGCCATTCATGCCATCGAAGGCCTCAGCCCACCATCCATCAAGGATGGAAAGATTCAGACCTCCGTTCAGCACCACTTTCTGTCCGCTGGTCCCGGAAGCCTCCAGTGGCCGGCGGGGATTGTTGAGCCAGACATCGACGCCCTGCACAAAGTGGCGGCCGACGTTGATGTCATAGTCCTCCACAAACACGAACTTGTCGCGGAACTTGGGATCTCGCATCAACTCGGCAATCTGCTGCAATACTCGCTTGCCGGGCTCGTCCAGCGGATGAGCCTTGCCGGCGAATACGAATTGCACCGGGCGATTCGGATCGTTCACCATCGAAGCCAGCCGCTCGATATCGGTCAAAATCAGATTCGCCCGTTTGTACGTCGCGAACCGGCGGGCAAATCCAATGGTTAGGGCGTCCGGGCTCAGCACCCGCTCCAGGCGCTGCAAGACTTCCTGCGCTTCCCCGCGGCGCTCAGCCTGATCGACCGCTCGCCGGCGCACGAACTCGATCAACTGCGACTTCAGGTTGAGGTGTGTTTCCCAGAGCTCGCCGTCATCCACGTTCTCGATCCCCAGCCAGGTTTTGGCCTCGCTGCCACGCTGGTTCCAGTTCGTACCCAGATGGCGATCGTAAAGACGGAACATTTGCGGAGCCAGCCACGATGGAACATGCACTCCGTTGGTGATATGCCCAATGGGGACGTCGTCTTCCAGTTTGTTACGGAATAATTTGGTCCACATCGCGCGCGACACTTCGGCGTGCAGGGCAGAAACTGCGTTGGCGCGCCGCGAGAGTCGCAGCGCCAGAACCGTCATACAGAATAGTTCTTCCGCGTTGTTGGGATTCTCGCGACCGAGTCCCAGCAGGCTGTCCTGAGAGAGTCTCAGCGCCTCGCGAAGCGGCCCAATGTGCTCCTCGACGAGAGCCGCATCGAACCGGTCGTGCCCCGCCGGCACCGGAGTGTGCGTGGTGAACACCACTTCGCGGGAAATTCGCGGAATCGCTGCTTCAAACGAGATACCTTCCTCCTCCATCCTCATGCGCACCGCTTCCAGTACCGCAAATGCGCTATGGCCTTCGTTCAGGTGAAGCACGCCGGGAGAAATCCCGAGAGCTTTCAGGGCTCGCAATCCGCCCACGCCCAGCAGCAATTCCTGACGAATGCGAATGCGGAGATCTCCGCCGTACAGGCGCGACGTCAACTGGCGGTCTTCCGGAGCGTTGCCTTCCACATCGGAATCCAGCAGCAGCAGGTCCCGGCGTCCCACTTTCACGCGCCAGACTTTCGCCCGAATGCGGCCACTGCGGGTTTCGATCTCGACCACGACCGGCCGCCCATCTTTTCCGATCGCCACTTCCATCGGCATCTGATTGACGTCGGTCTTCAGATATTCCTCTCGTTGCCATCCTCCGATATCCAGCCGCTGCCGAAAATAGCCCTGGCCATAAAACAAACCAATTCCGACAAGAGGGATGTCGAGATCGGACGCGCTTTTAATGTGATCGCCTGCCAGCACGCCTAAGCCCCCGGAATAGACGGGCAAGGATTCGTGCAAACCGAACTCCGCGGAAAAATACGCCACCGGATGCGGACGCAGCACGCCGGCGCGCTGCGCGCCCCAAGTCCGGTCCGCTTCGAGATATTCCAGCATGCGGCGATAGGCATAATTCACGCGGCTATGCAGCATGAGCTCCGCGGCCCGGGTTTCCAGCTTAGCCAGCGGAATTTCGTTCAGCAGCGCAACCGGATTGTGATTGAGTACGCTCCAGCGAGCCGGATCGAGATCCAGGAACAGACTGGAGCAATTGGGATCCCAACTCCACCACAAATTGCGCGCCAGCGTCCACAGCCGCTCCTGCAGCGGAGCAATGAAGCGGTCGAGCGTGCGGGCCTCGCTCACCACCGGAGCAACCTGGGTGGCCGCCTCCGTCAGCATTCGAATCTCGTTCTCGTTGAAAACTCGGGCTTCGACCGTTTGCACCACGAGAACACCCTGCAGAATTCCCCGATCGATCAAGGGAACCCCCAGGAACGACTGGTAGGCATCCTCGCCGGCATCGCGGAAGTACTTGAATCGGGGGTGTTGTCTCACTTGTTCCACGGCGACTGGCCGCACCAATTCGGCCACCAGGCCGGTGAGCCCTTCATGAACCTCCATCCGCAGGCTGCCGATACATTCCTTGCGCAATCCGACCGTGGCAGCCAACACGAGATTGGCGCGATCCGGTTCCAGCAAGTATGCCGAGCACACGTCAGTTCGAAATCTCTTGGCGATGAGGGCAACCACGTTCATCAGCGTTTCCGCCGGCTGGCCGCCCTCCGCCGCAAGGTTTCCAATCTCTTCCAAGGTCAGCACGTACCTGACCTCGCTCAAAGGCACGTCTTGCTCGTTCTCCTCCGCTATCCCGTCGTATCCGTCCAATCTATTTCGCAACCTCCGTGGGGTCCCGGACCTCAATCTGCCGCTACGAACATGAGCGGCAGTCGGCAGGGTCTATCTATTGTACGGTGTAGGAAAGAAATCGGGAATGAACCACAGTTTCTTAGTTATCGATGCGCCGGTTGCGTTTTCCCGCAGCCTCCATCCGGCCCCGATTCGAAGGGTGCGTTCTTGAGGTATCGCACTGGAAAGGCCCTTTGTTTACCCAAAAGCGCGTTGGTTTCGAGAACCGTTGGTTTTCGAGAACCGTTGGTTTTCGAGAACCAATGGATCAGTTCTCGAACAGGGCGAGACCGCCTTCCACCGGCGCCGCAACCCTCCACTTTCGCAGATATAGACCATACATGGCCCCGCATCCGATCAGCGGCACCGCCAGTCCCGCCTTGAGGGTGCCGAAATGATTCGACGAAACACCGACCATCCATGGCATTAGACCGCCCCCGATGTTCGACATCGTAAACATAAAGGCTCCCACCCGCGATGACGCTGGCCCAAATTCCCGTGATAAGAGTGAGATCGTAATGGGGTAGACGTAGGAAAGGCCGAATCCTGCGAGACAGGCGCTCATCGCCACTCCACGCAGGCCGTGCGACAAAACCAGGCCAGCCATGCCCGCGCAGGCGGCAAGTAATCCCGCTTGCACCAGTCGAACTTCGTCGGTCAGCCGCAACAGCAGCGGCGCCAGCCATCTCCCCAGCATGAGCGCGGCGTAAAAAAACGAAGGAGTCATGAGCGCCACCGCCGGAGTCAGACTCCCCAAGCTCTTGGCATACGATGCAACCCATCCCCCGAAACCGTTCTCGACGCCGACATACAGAAAAAATAGCGCCGCCAGGACGAAAATCGCGCCCTGTTTCCAGGGAATTGCCGGGACCTTGTTCGGGCCAGCGTCGTTCGTCACCGACGGTTCGACAATATACGCCGGCATGGCTGCGATCCCAATCGCCATGAGAAGCCCGAATCCGGCCACCCCCGCCAGAAACCAGGGAATGGTGTGACTCCTCGCCGCTGCGGCCACCAGAAAAGGACAAGCCACCGCCCCCGCACTCCAACAGAAGTTAAGCAGGTTCAGGGTCGCGCTGCGCCGCCCAGGATTCACCTCCGCCACCAGCAAATTGGCCGCCGGAACCGCCAGCCCCATGCCGCCTCCAGATGCCGCGATACACAGGATTCCCATCATCCTGGGACCGGCCAGCAACAATCCCACGCCCGCACTCATCAGCAGCAATCCAGCCTTGATGGCGAATCGAAATCCCCAGCGGGAAACCAGCACGCCCGAGAGTGCTACCGCCAAGCTCGAAGCCAGATACTGGGCGCTAAACAGAGCGCCTGCCTGGGAATAGTTTAGCGACCAGCGCGCGGACAATGTGGGCAGCATAGGACCGAGAAGTACGGTCGCGATTCCAATCGGCACAAACGACGCGTAAGCAGCAAAGGTCAGCACTGTGACGGAGATTGAGGCGCTTGGTGGGTCAGCGGCGGGCATGAATGGGGCTGGCACGCAATGCGGCTACTATATCGGAAGCGCGCCGCTAGCGGGAGCCCGGCGCCTTCGCGGTGGACTCCCGCACTACCAGATCAGGCTCAATCGCGATCTCGGAAGGATAATCTTTCTTGCCTTCAATTCTTTCCAACAGACTCTGCGCCGCCACCTCACCCATTCGGTTCAGCGGCTGTCGCACCGTAGTTAAACTAGGAGTGTAAAATGCAGCCCCCGGAATGTCATCGAATCCAATCACCGAGACATCCTGGGGAACGCGCAGTCCCTGCTCCTGCAATGCTCGAATCGCGCCGATCGCCGACATGTCATTGTAGGCAAACAGCGCGGTAAACGGCTTCTTGCGCGCCAGCAATTCCTTGGCAAACGGATAACCTAACATGGGCGTCGGATCGTCAGTGTCGATCTGCACGGTCAACTCCGGATCAATCTTCATCCCCAGCTGTGCGGCTACCTCGCAGATCGCCCCCCATCGATCATTCGCATCCGAACTCAAGGGATTCCCTTTCATGAACGCGACGCGCTCGTGGGACAGATCCTTCAGGTGACTCAGAGCCAAAACCGCCGCCCGCTCGTGATCGAGAATAATGTTGGTCACGCCCTTCACCTTCTTGTGGCCGGCAATAGCGATGGTCGGCACAAGCGGCGCCTCGTGCACGGTCGTGTCCACGGTGATGATGCCTTCGACTCCCCGCTCCAACAGCATTTGGGAGTACCGATTCAACAACACGGGATCGTGCCGATGGACCACCGTCAGAAAGAAATAATCGCGCTGCCGCAAATACTGTTCAATGCCGCTGATAATCGGCGAACTGTAGGAGTCGCCAATCTCTTCCGCGATCACTCCGATGGTGTAGGTGCGCTTGTTGCGCAGAGTGCGGGCAAAAAAATTGGGCCGGTAGTTCAGTTCCTTGGCGGCCGCATGAATTCGGTTTTTGGTCTCTTGCGGAATGGAACGGGCCGACGGCGAATCGTTCAGAACCGCGGACACCGTGCCCGGAGTCAGTCCGAGATGATGGGCAACAGCCTTCAGCGTAATTACGGCCGGCCTTTGAAGCGGTGTCTTAATTTGCCCCATGCTCGGTTAAATCGTTTTAGTCAATGCCCAGAACGCGGGCAAATTATTTTACCAAATGCTAAAGCCGGTCAGTGATCCCCACATGCAAGAATCCCAAACCACAGAGAACTTGAGAAAAGCCCGGAGATGTGTCCTAAGCCTTTGCGTATCGTTGGCTGTTCGGTCGCGATCCGCTCAAGGCAAAGAACAGAATGTACAGATAACAGATGACCGGCAGAAAAAACGCATGGTGAATACCGATACGATCGGCGATCGCACCTTGCGCTAGCGGAATAATTGCCCCGCCAACGATCGCCATGATCATGACTCCGGAACCGTCCCCCGTGAGCGGTCCAAGTTCGGCCACTCCCAACGTGAAAATGCTGGGGAACATGATCGAATTAAAGAATCCAACCAGGATAATGGTGTACATCGCAGTGTGTCCCGTCGTCAGCATTGAGATCGCGACCAGCGCGGCTGCGCACACGGCGCAAATGCCAAGCAGCAGTCCCGTTCTTGCTACTAAATGGCCTCCACTCAGAGCAGTCGCGATTGCGAGAAGAGCTGCCACGACGGCGACCAGAGCAAAAAGCGGGCGGGCAGCGACTAAGATCGAGACGATAGCCCATAGGACAGCAGTGAAACTGAAATGGCCGGGGGGGGCCGCGAGGTTAGCAGCCCAAGTGCGAGCAACCCACGATGAGATGAGAAACAGAACAACTCCTCCAACCGAAGCAAGGGCCATGTAGGCTGCTTTTGCTCCACTCAGGAGCGCTGATCCGAAGAAACGACCCACCATCGCACCGCCCCAATAGAGCGCGACGAAGCTGGCGGCGACCTTTTCCGTCAGTCCGCCAATCTCGGGCTGGCCAAAGTAGTTCACCAAAAAACTACCTATCGAAACTTCGGCGCCGACATAAACAAAGATGGCGATCGCCCCGAAAATCAAGTTCGGATGTCTCCAGATGGAGTCGTTTACCTTCTCCCCAACTTTATGCTGAGCATGTTCGATCTTCGGCAACCTGAAACTGCCGATGGCGATCGCCAGCAGCACCAGAGTAATTCCCAAGCCCACGTAGGGCATCTTGACGGTCGCCGCCTCATGCAATCGGTAGGCTTGCAGCGCATCCGGGGTCAACGCTCGTATATCTTCTATCGATCTAGTGGTCGCGCTCAGAATCAGCAGCCCACCAAAAAACGGCGCCAGAAACGTGCCCAGGGAATTGAATGCCTGAGTCAGATTCAGCCGGCTTGAGGCTGTCTCTGGTTTTCCCAGCACGGTCACATAGGGATTCGCCGCGACCTGCAGACAGGTGATTCCCGCCGCAAGAACAATGAGCGCCCCCAGGAATAATGGGTACGATGGAACGCTAGCCGCCGGCACGAACAGAAAAGCGCCCAGTCCCATGGTAAGCAGACCGACTACCATCGATCGCTGGTAGCCAATCCAATCAATGATCTTCGCCGAAGGTAGGGAAAAAACGAAGTAAGCTCCAAAAAATGCAAACTGAATCAGCATGACCCGGAAATAAGTGAGGTCAAAAATCGACTTCAAGTGCGGAACCAGAATGTCATTCAGGCAGGTAAGAAATCCCCACATGAAGAAAAGCGTGGTCACCGTAGCCAGCGGAGCGCCGTAGCTTTGCCCCGAGCCGGGCGCCGTGACTATCGTAGTGTTTGGGTTAGGAGCCGCGATCGCCATGATTCCAGTATCCACCTTCCAAAGTTAATCTTGGACCGCGCCATCATAGCATCGCCAACCTGCGCAGTTGTGCATTTTTCTTCCCGCCAGATCGAATGAGTACCCTACAAAATCGTTTCACTCGCTTGACAAGCCACCGCCCTTCGCGGAGACTGCACTGGTTTCCAGCGGTCGACTTCTCCCCATCAGGCTACGCTCATGCGCAAACCTGTCGCCTTCGCAATCGCCACCCTGTTTTTGCTAGTCAGCCAAATGGCCGGCGCTGCCCAATCCGGCCTGTCGTCCGTGGTCGTGTTCAGTGAACCTGGATTTCCAGCGGCTGACTCTGCCTCGCCCTCGCCGCAGCAACTAGCCGCAATTTCTTCCGACGCTCAGTTGGCCAGCGCGAACCAACTCCCGGCTGCTCTAACCGCTCCCGCGACCCCCCTCCTCATCCTTCCTTACGGTTCGGCTTTTCCGGAACAGGCTTGGCCAGCCATCAAGCAGTTTCTGGAGCGCGGGGGCAATCTTCTGGTATTCGGCGGAAAACCTTTCACACGCGCGGCCTATCGCGACTCAAAAGGCTGGCATCTTCGCAGCTATAGCGTCCGATTCATTCGGCCCCTCATGATCGACCAGTACCAGGAAACTCCGGGCTCCGACGGCTTGCAGTTCCAGGCCAACCCCGAGCTGACCTTGCAGCTTCCCGCCTTTCAATGGAAGCGTGCCTTCAGCCCCGTAATTCGACTCAGCGCGGTCGATCTTTACCATCGCGGCGGAGCCGCCGGTTCCATCGACGCGCGCCTCGACTCTCTCGCTTGGGGCGCAAAGAACGATCGCAAGCTGGCAGCGCCTGTCCTCGAGATCGATCACTATCGAAACGGTTTCGATGGCGGACGCTGGATTTTCGTCAACGCGGAACTCTCGCTCCAGTTCTTCGACGACACCAGCTTCCTGCAATCTCTCGCACGACGGGCATTCCAGGGCGCTGAGGAATTCACCGTGCGCCCCGCGTTGCCCCTCTACCTGCCCGGCGAGCCCGTAGAACTGCAAGTGCAATGGCACCCGGCAGTGCAACCCAAAACGCCCGTTTCCCTGAAGATTAATTCCTTCCCCGAAGCGCAGCCTTCCAATCGCGCGACGGTAACAGCCGCGCCCAACGAACCTGTCGTGCTACCCGCGCCCGAGGGAAAGGGACTGTATATCATCGAGGCGCAGCTGCTCGAAGCCGACCAGGTGCGAGCGATCTACCATTCCGCCTTCTGGATTCGCGACGAGTCCTCTCTTCGCTCCGGTCCGCGTCTCGGCGTCAACCGGGACTATTTCGAGCTGGATGGCCGCCCGTTGGCCGTCGTCGGCACCACCTATATGTCCAGCGAGGTGCAGCGCCTCTATTTCGAGCATCCCAACGTTTACGTATGGAACAACGACCTGGCGCAGATTCACGAGGCGGGACTGAACATGATCCGCACCGGCTGGTGGAGCGGTTGGGACAAATTCTGCGATGAAAACGGTCAGCCCTACGAACGCACGCTGCGCACTCTCGAAGCCTATCTCATGACCGCTCGCAAGAACGGTCTGCCGGTGCAGTTCAACTTCTTCGCCTTCCTGCCCGACGTTCTGGGCGGCACGAACGCCTTCCTTGATCCCGCCGCCGTCCGCCGGCAGCAGACTCTGATTTCGTCCGTCGTCGCCCGCTTTCACGATGTGCCGTTCCTCGCCTGGGATCTCATCAACGAGCCCAGTTTCTCGCAATACCTCTGGAAGACACGTCCCAACGGCGATCCCATTGAACTGGCAGCCTGGAATCATTGGCTGAGCGAACGCTATCCCGATCGAAGCCAGCTCGCCGCGCTGTGGAATGTCACGCCCGATTCCATCGCAGGAACGATCGCGCTGCCCGCCGAAGATGAGTTCACTCCGCGCGGCATGTACTCGGGAACCGCTTCGCTCCGATTGTATGACTATTTTCTTTTCGCGCAGGAATCATTCGCCCACTGGGCGCGCATCATGCACGACACCATCCGCGCCGCCGGTTCTCAACAACTCGTAACCATCGGCCAGGACGAAGGCGGGATTCAAGATCGCCTCTCCCCGGCCTTCTGGGGTCATTCGGTCGATTTCACTACCAATCACTCCTGGTGGCAAAACGACTACATCCTGTGGGATTCACTCGCCGCCAAGCAGCCCGGAGAAGCGATGTTGATCCAGGAAACCGGTCTGCAGCGCGAACTCAACGTCGACGAAATCGCACGGCGCACACCGGAGAGCGAGGCAGCTCTGCTCGAACGTAAAATTGCCGCCTCTTTCATCCAAGGCTCCGGCGCAATCGAATGGCTTTGGAACACGAATTCCTACATGACGGAGAGCAACGAAACGCCAATCGGCGCCGTGCGCACCGACTATACTGAGAAGCCGGAGGCCACCGTCCTGCGGGCCTTCGCGCAATTCGCTCCGTCTTTGCAGAAATATCTTCGCGATCCGCAGCCGCCGCCGATCGCAATCATCACTTCCGAGGCCGCACAGTATTCCGTGTTCGCGGATTTCCAATTAGCCGCACAACAACGCGCCGTCCGCGCTGTCGCTTATGGTGCCCACTTGCCGGCGTACATGGTCGCTGAAAATCAGATCGAGGAGCTCGGCGCTCCCAAGCTCGCGATCCTGCCGTCCCCGCAAGCGCTCAGTGAAACCGCATGGCGCGCCCTGTTGAAATACGTTGACGCGGGAGGCAATCTTCTCATCACCGGCCCGGTCGATCGCGACGAGCACTGGCAGCTCGTTGATCGAGCGGCGGACCTCGGACTTCCGGCTCACCTCGAGCCGCTTACCTATCACGACACCACGGTTCGTCTAGGTCTAGGTGCTCGTCCCAATGCCCGTCCCAATGATCGCCCGGGTGACGTATCGCTTCCGCTCGCGTTTAATCAGCAGGACCAAAGCTGGCTCGATGCCCTGCGCTTTGAAGATGGTACGACTTTCAAAGAAGTCCCTCACGCCAAGGGCAGAATCTTCTGGACGTCCTATCCTGTGGAACTCTCCGAAGACTTGCAGTCAAGCTCCGACCTCTACACCTACGTCGCCAGCCGCCTCAGCATTGCGCCAATGTTCACCCCGCAATCGCCGCTTCCGCCCGGCGTCCTGGTGTTTCCCACAGTGCTGGCGGACTCCGTGCTCTATGTCGTAGTCTCGGACTCCGCCAAGGACACGACGATCAACCTCCGCGACCAGTCCACAAACGTGCAAATTGTCTTTTCACTGCCCGCCGAACACGCCGCGATTGTGGTGGTTGGGAAAAAGCAAAAGCAGGTCGTGGCCCAGTACGGCTTCTAGCTTTTAACCACGAACCCGAGGAGTAGCGCCGGCATCCCGCCGGTTATTCCATGCGAAGAGTAATTGCGGGGTCGATCCGAGTGATCCGCAACGTCGGCAACAAACTCGCCGCTGTCGCAATGACGGCCAGGAAAATAGTAACCAGCGCAAGAGTCAGCGGATCATAGTCGCGAACTCCGAACAGTTCACTGCGTAAAACCCGCAAGACGGCGAAAGAAAGCGCCAGTCCCGAAATCAGGCCAGCGGCGGCGGCCGCTAATCCAGCCGAGCCGACGTCTACCATCGCCTGACGAATCGAAGACCCGAGCGCCATGCGGATGCCGATTTCCCGCGTACGCTGCACCACCAGATTTGAAACCAACCCGTAGATTCCGACCGCAGAAAGCAAAAGCGCCAGCCCCGCCAGCCCCGCGAGCAGAACCACCTCCACCCTCTGATACGCAAGGTTTTCGGCGAGGATTTCCCGCATCGAATGGAACCCGGAAAACGGCAAGCTGGGATCCACCTCGGTGAGCACCTTCTGCATTGCCGATGTCAGCCCTTCCACCGGGCCGGGCGTGCGCACGATCCAACTCGGCTGGAACCATATGTGCGCGACGTTGACCAGCCCTTGGTCCATCTGCGTGGCGGGAAGATAGAACACAGGCTCGGTTGCGATCGGTGCGTCGCCACCCATGCCGGGACGCTTGGCGACGTTGGCGACCACGCCGACGATCGTGTAGATGTGGTTCGAATTCTGAAGGTGGCGCCCAATCGGATTCGGCTCATGGAAGAACTGGCGAACAAAGTCGACATTGACCACGGCGACCGGCTGCGAGGTCGGCGTGTCACTTTCAGCAATGGCACGGCCGGCGAGAACGGGCATTCTCAACACTCGAAAGTATCCCGGGCTCACGTAGGCAGCGCTCGCGCCCCACTCCTTACCCGCAAGCTTACCGTCCAAAACCTTTACCCCGTCATTCAGCCCTCGTTCGTAAGGCACGCTCAACCCGACAGCCGCCTCTTCCACACCTGGTATCTGGCGCATCGCGGCCAGGCTGCGCTCGATCAAATTGTGAAATGCAGCCGCATCGCGATAGCGGGCGTCGTCGAGCGAAAGCTTCGCAGTCATCACGTTGCGGGCATCGAAGCCCGGGGGCAACGTCTCCAGGTAAATGAGGCTGCGCACCAGCAGACCGGCCGCTGCAACCAGCACAACCGTCAGCGCCACCTCGCCACCGATCAGCAATTGGCGGAGACGGCTGGATCCTTTCGCAACCGATTGACTGCTGCTGGCCATCGACGACCGGAGATCGACACGGCGAATCTGCAAGGCCGGTAACGCGCCAAACAGCAGGCTGGTGAACAGTGAGGCTGCAAACGTGAAAGCCAGGACCCGAAAATCGATCGCTAACCCGCCGAGCGGTATCATGTTCTCCGGCAAGAATCCAGGCAACGACGAGAGAATGCCTCGAGCCAGAGCCAGCCCAATCGCCGCGCCCACCAACGCAAGCACAAAATTCTCCAACCAGAGCTGACGCAGAATGACCCAGCGGCTGGCTCCGAGCGCCAGCCGGGTGGCGATCTCCGGTGCACGGCGCGCGATCCGCACCAGCGTCAGCCCGGCGAGATTGGCGCATGCAATCAGCAGAATCAAGCCCACCGCCGACATGAGTCCCAGGATCGGCCCGCGCATGCCGTTATCCAAATTGCGGGCGAGCGGCGATGCATAGAACCATGCTCGCCCGTGGTTCTTGCTCATCTCATCAAACCAAGGCTTGCGCAGAGGAGCCAGCTGCGCAGAGACTTGCGGCCAGAACGCTCCCGGCGCCAGCCGCATAATGATCTCGCAGTTATTTCCACCGCATTCTCCACTCTGGTGCGGCTGCAGCGGGGTCCACAGATCCGCAATGCCGGTCGGTTGCGCGCGCGAAGGGAGAACTCCGACAACTGGGAGTGGTTCGCCTTTGAGGATGACTTGTTTCCCGATCACCTGCGGATCGCCCTGAAAGACAGACTGCCACAGCGCGTAACTCAAGATCACGGCACCCGGCCCGTTCGGCCGGTCTTCCTCGTCCGTGAAGCTGCGACCCAGAAAAGGCTGGATGCCGAGAACGTCGAAGTAGCGCGCGGAAACCCGCATGTCCTGGACATAGCGAACGCTGGCGCCGGCTCGAGACCCGGCCTGCAGATTAACTCCACTGGTCCCCCCAAACACCGCAGCCTGCACCGCCGGCACACGATCGCGGATCATTTCCCAGGTTTCACCGTCTTCGGACGGATCGTCTTCCTGTACGAACTGCCCCGACTTGGAGATGCCCTCCTGATGCAAAACCAAAACTGCAATTCTGTCAGGATCCGGATACGGCAGCGGCCGCAGGAGAAAGCCATCCAGCAGACTGAACACGGCGGTGTTGACGCCCACACCCAAGGCGAGCGTAAGCGCGACCGCCAGGCCGAAGCCCGGATTCTTGTGCAGTTGCCGCAATGCCAGTCGCAGGTCTTGAATGATCATGGCTTAGCTCCGTCGAGCGAAAGTAGCGCGGGCATCCCGCCCGGCTGTCGCCAGAGCCGGACCCGAGTTTGTCGGAGGATCCGCCCTCGCTCCGTCCCCTAAAACCCTTACTCCGACCGCAGCGCCTGCATGGGATCAATCGCAGCCGCGCGCCGCGCCGGAAGCGCGGCAGCCAACAGCATCAATCCCACCAAGACCACGCCAGGAATGCCGAACAGCCAGGCCGGTGCGTGCGCCAAACTAGCGTCGCGGCTCGCCAAAAACCGCAGGCCTGCCCACCCCGCTAGCGACCCCGCGCCGAATCCCGCCAGCAAAATCCCGCCCACTCGCTTCGCGACCAGGCCGAAAACGTGGCGACGGTGCGCTCCCAGCGCCATTCGGATTCCGATCTCATGCCTACGTTGGGTCACCACAAACGCGAGCAGGCTATATAGGCCAATCGCCGCCAGAAACAGCGCCAGTCCCCCCATCACCATCGAGAGCGTGCTGACCATTTGCTGTTCGAAAATCGTGCGGTTGATGTGGTCCTCCATGGTTCCCAGTCCCATGATTGGCAAACTGCGATCGACCTCTCGAACCAGGGAGCGCACCGTGCTCACCAACCGCACCGGGTCGCTCGTCGTGCTGATGTAGAAGCTCGCCGAGTGGTGTCGCCGGTCAGAACCGTCCGGGCTATAGGTCTGGTCGTAGGGCAAATACAGGAATGGCACTCCGGGCACGCTGGTAACGCTAGTTGCGCGAATGGTAGGAATGACGCCCACAATCTGGATATCCTGCTTGACTCGATCTCCCAAACCGAAACCGAATTCGCCGCGCAGGGC
>Ga0206999_10017_pt1 | contig 45957 bp, 36 predicted proteins | sample Alteio_BWMinCont_92_FD_153482 | JGI IMG/M metagenome (GOLD analysis project Ga0206999, IMG submission 153482) | Enriched cells from forest soil in Barre Woods Harvard Forest LTER site, Petersham, Massachusetts, United States -... | ecosystem: Environmental > Terrestrial > Soil > Temperate forest >...
CGGTGACAATGGCTTCGTAGATTTCGAGTTGTGCGGCGCCGTAGTCGTCCACCCCCACCCAGGGTTGTAAACAGATATTGACGGAAGAATCACCCAACGCGGTGATGCCGACAGCCGCGGGGTGTTCCTTGAGTACACGCGGGTTACGGGCGAGAACGTCCCGGGCCACTGCCACGGCCTGCGTCAAATCCGTGCTGTAGGCCACGCCGACATTGAGGGTCAACTGGCGGATAAAGCCGTAATTGTGCAGAATCTCGCCCAGAATTTTGTGGTTGGGGATCGTGATGACCGATTTGTCGGCGTGGAGCAGCCGGGTCGAAAGTAATTCAATCTGCGTGACCTGGCCGGCCACGCCGAGCACTTCAATATATTCGCCGACGCGGAAGGGCTTGGTGAATATAATGGTCAGACCCGCGAAAAAATTGCCGAGCACGCCCTGCATCGCCAGCCCAACGCCTACGCCCGCCACGCCCAGGCCAGCCACGAGCGGGGTGATTTCCACGCCGATTTCAGTCAGCGCCAGCACCCCGGCCAGCATAAACACCATCAGCTTGACGACCCGGGTGAGGAGAATGCGAATGGGCGGCTCAAGCTTGTGTTTCTCCAGCCAGTTGGACACCCATTGGCCCAGCCGGCCGGCGCAAAAAGCGCCAATTACCAAAATGACAATCGCGCCCACAGCCTGAAAGCCTTTGGTGACGAGAAAGGTGACCACCATCTCCTCGATTTTGCTCCAGTCCGCGACAATCACACCAACCACTTGAACGCCCTTGCTGACAAGAACGGTGATCGCCATCTCCCCGTGTGTGCTCAAATCCATTTTGATATTCTAGTAGTAACGCAGGCCGTCTTGTCAACCTCCTAGCCCAATCGTTCCTTCAGCCAATCGCGCATGAAGCAATTGATGTCCCAGAGGTTGGCGATGGGTTGTTTGGTGTTGGGGAGCAAAGTCATATAAGGCGGCGGGCCGAATTCCGGGCAGACGGGCAAAATTTCGCAGCCTTCGGCGCGGCGGTGGGCAGCAATCTGTTTCCACCAGGCGAGGTGGGCTTGCAGGTTCGGCTCCCACCGAGAGTCGCGCGGGTCGGGGACCTGTGGGCCTTCCGCATGGCCGACGCGGGCGTGGATGGCGTAGGCGCGCTCCGCCGCCCGCGCCACGGATGATTGCTGGCCATCGAGCAGGGACTCATGCACGCAGCACCAGTGCGAGAAATCCGCCGTCAACCGCAGTTGGGGGCGGGCGGCGAGCAACTGCATCGTGGCCGGGACGCTGAACAGGGCGCGCCCGCGGTGCGTCTCATGATACACAGGCAGGCCGCGGGACTTCGCCAGGGCCTCGGCGTGGTCGAAGATGGCGAAGTTTTCCTCCAGGGTAAAATAATCGCAGCCGGTGTGGGAGTTGAGGTAGAGTGGCTTTAACACCAGCGCGCGTTCATACTGCTCCGTAAAACTCGCCATGTGCTCGGCGGGATTTTTGCCGCTCGTGCGCCATTGCTGCGCGACAACCGCCAGCCCCAGCCGGTCCAGCGCCGCGCGGGCGCGCTGGCAGACCTCGAGATGGAGCGGGACATCCACCTCCACGCCGTCGAAGCCGCCCTGCTTGATTTTCGCGAAGCGGTCTTCGAGCGTGGGCAAATCCTCCAGCCCCCAGACGGATCTAAAATATAAAATTTTCATCAGGGGGAACAAATAAATTTAGCCAAGTTTGATGAACACCCGCCCGTTGACAATTTTCACCGGGTACGTTTTTAAATTAACACAGACGGGCGCGCCCTGCGCTTCCCCGGTGGTGAAATCGAAGCGCCCGTTGTGCTTGGGGCACTCGATGATGTGGTCCATGACAAACCCATCCGCGAGATGCACCTGCTCGTGCGTGCACAGGCCGTCAGTGGCGTAATACTTGTTGTCCGTCGAGCGGTACAGCGCAAAGGTCTGCTCGCCATGGTCGAAGCGAAAAACATCCTCCGGCTCGATGTCGCCAACACCGCAAGCGTCAATCCAGCCATCTTTTATTTCGTTCTGCATAGTCGTGATGTTGGGGTAAAAAATTAGGGCGAATGCGCATGGGCCTGGCCCTGGCCGCCGGGCCACGGCTTGGCGCTGGGCGGCAAATGCCGTTGGACGAAATACGCCGGGTTTTTCGTCTGCTTCAATAACGTCGGAATGATTTCACAGTAGGTTTCCCAAAGGCCATTATACGGTTTCGGCAGGTCGGCCTTCAATTCCTCATGCAGCGCGGGCAAATTATGGTAGGGCACCATGGGGAACATATGGTGCTCCAGATGGTAGTTCATGTTCCAGTAAACAAAGCGGAAGATGGGATTCATATACACCGTGCGGGAGTTGAGGCGGTGGTCCAAAACATTTTCCGCGAGGCCGGCGTGCTGGGTGAGGCCGAAGACGACGAGCAGCCACGCGCCGTAAAACGACGGCAGGCCGATGAACATCAGCGGCAGAATGCTGTGCGTGTAAATCGCCAGCACAATGACGGCGAGGTAGATGAGCGCCCAGATGCGCGCGATGCGGAAAACGCGGGGCCGCTCCGATTCAGGCACATACGTCGCCTCCTCCGGCGTGAGCCGGCCCCGGCAATGCAGGAAAACTCGCCGAAATTCCTTTGGCCCGCTTTTGAGGCTGAAGAAGGCCATCGCGATGCCGACCAAATCCGGCGGGCGCGGCACAGCAATCTCGGGGTCGCGGCCAATAATAATGGTATCCGTGTGATGGCGGGTATGGCTCCAGCGCCAGGAGGTGGATTCGCGCAGCACCATAAAGGACGCCATTTCGTAAACGACATCGTTCATCCAGACCGTCTTGAACGCCGTGCGATGGCCACATTCGTGCCAACGGGAGTCGGACGCCGAGCCATACAGCACGCCGTAAACAAAAAGCGCCGGCACACACCACCACGTGCCCCAATAGTAATAGCCGAGGAAGCCGGTGAAGCCCAGCAGCACAAACCAAATAAGTGTGTCGCGAATGGCCGGCCCATCGCGGCGCTGCATCAGTTCCTTCAAGCGCTTGCGCGAAATCGGACTGGAATACCACTCCGCCGAGGCCAAGCCTTTTTCCTCGGCGAGTTTGCTGTTCTTGCCGACGAGGCTGTAATCGTAACTGGAAATTTCGACAGGCATGACTGTATTATCCGCTGGCTTTGGCGGCCAGGTCGCCGAGGTAGTTGCCGTAAGTGAGCAGCAATACCGCGACGACCAGCACAACCAGCGCGAGGCCGATAGTGGCGTGCGTCAGGCGGCGGCATTGTTTCCACTCGCGCAAGATTACGCCCAGCAGATTGCTGAACATGACCAGCATCGTCATGTGGATGGCCCAACTGGTGAAGTCGAACTTGGGTCCCATGCGCACATGGCCGAGGTTGTAGAAGAAAAACTGGCCGTACCAAAACAAACCCGTGATGGCCGCCATGAGAAAATTGACCGGCAGCCGGCCTTTTTCCGTCCCCGCGGGCAATTCGACGAGCTCGCCAATCGTCTTGTGCCGCACATGAAGATACAGGCAATAGAAAGCGGTGGTGACGAATGCGCCAGTGTTGGCAAAAATATAAGTTACATTGCCTTTAAACACCCCCGCGCCATGCGCCTCAGCCACGTCGGCAATCGGTGCGCCCGCATCAAGCGCAAAGCCATAGACCGCCGAGAGCACGCCGGCCAGCAGTGAAATCAGCAAACCCTTGGTCAGATTAAACTCCCCGCGGCTATTCTGCGCAGTCAGGTCGTTTTCCTTCATCCGGCCGGCCCAACCCGCGGCAGCGATGCCGAGGGTGCCGACCACAATGCCCGCAATCACCCAGGACGCACCGGTTTTGTGCAGCGTGTCGCCCAGCGTGCCATGCACCAATGGCGGAATTAGCGTGCCGAGGACGCTGGATAGCCCAACCGCGATAGCGTAGGTAAGCGAAAACCCGATATAGCGGATGGCAATGCCGAACGCCGTCCCGCCAACGCCATAAGCCATACCGAGAAGAAACGAGTTGCGCATGGCGCTCGTCGGCGCTTCATGCAGCACAGCCAAGAGGTCCGGAATCGTCAGGTAAGCCCCGATAATCGGCAGCAGAAACCAACAAAACGATGCCTGGGTTATCCAGTACGTCTGCCAGGACCAGCCTTTGACTTTTTTCTGCGGGGTGTAGCAACTGGCGGCGAAGATAGCACCAACGGCGTGCAGGCCGACACCGAGCAAAGGATTGGGGGTAATGGCATCCATGGGGAACTCAGGGGTGTGGTTTGGTTAGAGGAGTTGGGCGGCAAAGTCGAGCGGGCTTTGATAACCGAAGCTGTAATAGCGAATTGGGACCTTTTTTGTCTTGTGAAAGACAGGGGAGGCCGGATATCCTTCCTGCGCTATCCAGTTGGCGGCTCGGAGCTTCCCGCTTTCGCACGACCCCTTGGCGGTCAGCGAAAAGTGTGACTTTGTCGGCCCGGACTGGGGTTGCATCCATGGCTAAATCCCGCAAGGCGCTCTTCCTCGAGATTTCCGAATATTCGGTGCTAGCCGCCCGGGTTTCCAGCCTGGAGCCGCCGCTAGTCATTGAAGCGGTGAAGGAAATACCCGCGGGCACTACGGACGAGCTGGCGGCCATGGTGAGCGAGTTGATGGATTTGCCTTCGGGGCAATACGCCCATTCGGTGGCTTCTGTTTATCCGCTTAACCGGTTCGTGCGGCGCGGTACAATGGAAAACGCAGCCAAGGCCAAGGATCCGGCCTTCCTCGCCGAATTCATCCGTTCGCAATTTCAGATAGAGACGGCAAAAAACGCATTCGCCGTGCTCAACGCCGAGACCGGCCAATACGCCACACCAGAAATTGGATATACCAAAGAGTTGACTTTTTGCGGCGCGCCGCAAGAGGAGTTCCGTGAACGGCAGCAATTCCTGACCGGCGCGGGGATTTATCCCCACCGGCTGGAACTGGGCAGCCTTGCCACCATTGCGGGAGTGGGAAGTTTTTTGGAAACGGAGGGCATCAAGTCGCCTACGCTGCTGCTCGAAATCACGCAGGAAAATTCGCAAGTCTTTATTCTGCGCGGCAACCAACTTGATCTGGCCCGGCCCATCCCGCAGGGCTTGAACCATATGTTCCCCATCGTCCAGCAGGAACTCGGCCTCAAAGACGAAGAATCCGCCAAAAAACTTTTTTACTCCAACACCTTTGATTTTACGGAAATGGGCCCGACCCTCCTCAAACGGACCCTTAAGGAATTGCAGTCATCCACCGGTTTTTACGAAGTGCAGACGGGCCAAACCATCGGGCAGATCCATTTAAGCATGCTGCCGAAAAACCTTTCCTGGATGGGCGGCCTGCTCGCCCGCACCCTGGGCATAGAGACCCTCACCCCGGAATACCCCTCCTGGCTGCGCTCCTCCGGTATTGAGCCGGCACCGGGAGTGGAACTGGCGGCGCTCGACGGGCGCTGGCTGGGCCTCTTTGGCCTGATGATCAAATACGAAAACAAACCCGAAGTAAAAACGGAGGCTGCCAGTGTTCGAGCGTAAGAAAAAAGTCGACCCAATCCTCAACTGGCACCCGAACTTCCGGGTGGTGGAGTTGCTGCCGGACATCAAGACCGTACGCACGGGCTTTTTGGTCAATTTTGCCGCCATCTTTTTCGCGCTGGTGGCCTTGGGCTGGACTGTCGCCACCGAAGTAGAAATTCATAACGTAAACCGGGACATTGACCGCGCCAACGGGCAAATCGAAGATAGCGCCAAGGCGAACACAAAAAACATGGCGGGCAGCAAACAATTCGTCACCAAATCCAGATCCTTGCAATTTGCCGCCAAATTTTTCTCGGAAAAGGTGCCTCCGCTTGACCTGCTAAACGACCTGCTGGACGCCCGACCAGACAACATCATCTTCGACTCCGTTGAAATCAGCCCCAACCTCCTTGAGCAAGGAGGCAAAAAGGTCTATATGCAGCGCATCATCCTCGCTGGCACGTTGACTGACGATACTTCGAAACCGTTGGATGCGTTTGCGAAAAAAATCCTCGCCTTCCCGTCGCTGAAAGGCCGCATCGTTGATCCGGAAAAAAACATGAAACCTGAATTCAAGCACGACGACGCCGCGGGCGTGTTCAAGTTCACGATCACGCTCAACCTTAAACCCACCGCATGAAGCCCAAGGAAGCACTCACCAAGATACTGGCCTATCCCCTGGCGCTTTCGCTGTTGGGGGCAGCCATCGTGCTTGCCGGCTGGGCTTACTGGCGCAGCACGGGTCCCTTGGTTGACGCGCATACCCTGCTCGATACTGTCACCCAACAAAGCGATATTGTTTCCAAAAATACCGCCGCGAGTGAACTGCTCGACGAACAACTTGTCGAATTGAATGCCGACGCGGCCAAGCTTGCCGCCGGCCTGATCAACCCCGTCGAAGATATTTCCAACCAACAATACTTCTACGACTTGGAGCATGCCGCCGGGGTGGAACAGGTGTCCGACCCCTTCCATCTGACCACCGAACGCAGCAAGGACCCCGCCGAGCCTTCGGTCGCGACTTTCACCCTTTCCGTTTCCGGACACTGGGACAGCATCGTGTCGTTCCTCTACGCCCTGCAATCCGGCCCACATCCCTTGCGCATCAGCATTTGCAAAGTCACCAAGTCGGCCCAAATACGCAATACCGGCGACACGGAACGGCTTATCCTCAGCCTCACCATTGATATGCTCGGCAAATGAAACGCTACCTTCAACCTGGGCGCTTAGGTGCGCGCTTTCTCCTCGCCACGGTGGCCACAGTGGCGCGCCTTTCGGCGGCGGACGAACCCGCACCGGCAGCACCGGCAGCTCCGGCGGCGGCTCCCGTCGGCTCATGGTTTGTTTTTTCGCCGCCCAAGGATGACGAAGTGCTCGCGCCGCAATCGCGGATTAAATTGCTCGCTCTCAGCAAGGTCTTTTTAGAACGCGACAAGCCTGATTTGCTCGCGCGTTTAAAAACCGCCGACAATCCATTTTTCGGCAAAGCACCCCCACCGCCCACGCCAGTGGCTTCTAACACAACGAACACTGGATCAACACCGACTGAGCCGGCGGCTCCTCCCAAAATGTCTGACGAAGACAAGCTCAAGGCTGTGGCCGAAAAACTCGAACCCACCGGCATGATTGAAGGCGCTGGGAAGCGTTTGGTAACGCTCTCCGGCGGCGGCGCGATCGAAGTTGGTCAGTCCTTCACCGCCACAGTGCCGCCCGATCTCACCACGGTGCTCACCATCTCGATTATTGACGCCAATGAAAACGAATGCGTTCTGAAATTGAATGGCACCACTTTGCAGGCTTCTTACGTGTCGAAACCCACCGGGGCTGCTCGCCCACCCACTTCTCCCACCTCGTCCCAACCCAAGCCGTGACCAACGGCACCCGCGCCATGAAAAACCTCCGCTCCCTCATCGCCCTGTTTTTTGTCACAGCCAGCCTGGCCGCGCAGCCAGCACCCGCACCCGCGCCCACCGTACCGGCAGACACTTCGGCGCCCACGCCTGCCCCGGCGACCACCACGCCTGCGGTGCCGGCCAATCCCCTTGCCCCCCCCTCCTCGCCCGCCGTCAGCATCACGATGCCCGGTTCAGCTGAAACCACGACCGTGACCGACGCCAATGGCGCAACGTCCAACGTCATGCACAAGGCGAATTTTCCCAACGAGGATGTCCGTACCATCCTGAGCAGCACCGCGATGCTGTTCAATCTTAACGTCATCATCCCCGACACCCTTACCGGCACCGCCACCATCCAGCTACACGATGTTACCTGGCAGCAAATTTTCCACTATGTACTCGACCCGCTCGGCTACACTTACGTCGTGGATGGCACTGGCCCGAACGCCGTGATTCAGATCAAAAACAAGACAGACATCGCCAGTGAGCCGATGGAAACGCGGGTCATCAAGGTCAATTCCGCCACTGCCGCTGATTTGGCCAAGTCGCTCACCGTCTTCCTCGACTCCACCTCCAAGCCACCCGAAACCATCATCCCGGATGCGCGCACCAACTTCCTTATCGTCACCGCGCGCCCCAGCCGGATGAACAACATCCAGGAGGCCATCGACAAACTCGACCAACCCACCCGCTCGGTCTTCATCGAGAGCAAGTTCATTGAAGTCAATGACATCGACACCAAAGACCTCGGCATTGACTGGAACTTCAACGGCACCCCGCTCGGCGCAGTCGGCTATGCCTACCAATACGGTATTTTTGAGGGCTTGGGCGCAATCAACCCCACGGGCGCGTTGCCGTCCACCGGTTTGCCGCAATTGACGCTGGGCAATACCACCGCCACCCCGAATCCAAATAATAACATCAATAATTCCGCATCCGCGGCCACCCCGCTGCCCACCGCCCCTTCGCGCAAGGCGCTCGACTTGGCCGTCTTCAACCAGGCCCAATACACGGCCGTGTTGCATGCCTTCCAGAATAGCTCCGGCGCCAAGCTGGTTTCCGACCCGACTGCAGTGACGATGGATAACCAGGAAATCAGCCTATTCAGCGGCAAGAACATCACCGTCGTTTTCCCGAGCGTCAACAACGCGAACGGCCAATCCACCGCGGGCAACAACACGACTTACCAGGTCGGTATCACCATGAAGGTCAAGCCCCACGTCACCAACAACGGCATGATCAACCTGCTCCTTAACCCTGAGCTCAGCAGTGTCACCCCGGGAGACGTGGACGTCTATTTCAACGGCACCTATCCTCGTGTTAGCACCCGCCGTCTCACGGACGCCAACGTCAGCATCAAAGACGGCTTTACCATCGCCGTTGGCGGACTGATCGATGACCAAGACACCAAGCTCGTCACGCAAGTACCCATCATCGGTGACATTCCCATCATCGGCGAATTCTTTAAAACCAACAGCACGGTCCACCAACGCAACAATCTCCTCATCTTTGTCACCGCCCGCACCCTCAACAACGACGGCGCCGGCTACCGGGACATTGTGGATGATAACATGATGTTGCGCACCGGCCTTACCGCCGACCAAATTCCCGGTTATTACTATAACAACCGGACCTCCGACACCCCAGGCATGACCTATCCCTCTAAGACGGAGATGGACACCATGGAAAACGTGCAAAAGATTCGCGACCAGGCGGCCCAGCTCAAGACCCTGCAAGATACTCAGCAGAAATTAATGGAGGCGCAAGCCGTGCTTCAAGCGCAGCAAAAAGCCGGCCAGCCCATCCCGCCGGGCGGCAATCGCCCGCCTTCTTCCGCGCCTTCCGGGCAAATCCGACACTAGTCCTAGTCGGGGTTTTAGTTACCGCTTTCCGGAAGTTCACACTTCGGAATAGTCGGCGTTGCTTGCCAAAGGGCCGCCGACGCGCTTCCTTGCTTAGATGGACTTCCGCCTCCAGTCCGACTTCTCGCCCACCGGCGACCAGCCCACCGCCATCGCTGCGCTGGAAAAATCCCTGCGCGGAGGAAACCGGTTTCAGACACTCCTCGGTGTCACTGGTTCAGGCAAGACGTTCACCCTGGCCAACCTCGTGGCGCGGTTGCAGCGTCCGGCCCTCGTCATTTCCCACAATAAAACTCTCGCCGCCCAGCTCTACAGCGAGTTCAAGGCGTTCTTCCCCGACAATGCCGTCGAGTATTTCGTCAGCTACTACGACTATTACCAGCCTGAAGCCTACGTCCCGCAGACGGACACTTACATTGAAAAAGATTCGTCCATCAACGACGAAATCGAGCGCCTGCGCATCGCCGCCACCAGCGCCCTCATCAGCCGGCGCGACGTCATCGTCGTCGCCAGCGTCTCATGCATCTACGGACTCGGTTCGCCCGAGGATTTTCGCGCGATGATGATTCCCCTCGCGCCGGGCGCGGAAATGTCCCGGGAAACCTTTCTCGAGCGACTGGTCGAAAACCTCTACGAACGCAATGATATCGCCTTGGAACGCGGCAAGTTCCGTGCCCGGGGCGAAGTCGTGGACGTCTTTCCGGCCTACATGGAAAGCGCCATCCGCGTCGAGTTTTGGGGCGGGGTTATCGAAAGCATCCGCCCGCTCGACCCGTTGACGGGCGACACCGGCGCACCGCTGGAAAAATTCAGTCTCTACCCCGCCAACCAGTACATTACCCCTCGCCACAAGCTCGCCGCCGCCATCACCGGCATTCGCGCCGAACTGGAGGAGCGGGTGAAATTCTTTGAGCGCGAAAACCGCCTGGTCGAGGCCCAGCGCATCCGCATGCGCACGGAATACGACCTCGAAATGCTTTCGGAAATGGGCTTTTGCAGTGGCATCGAAAATTATTCCCGGCACATCGCCGGCCGCGCGCCGGGTTCCCGCCCGTGGTGTCTCGTGGATTTTTTCCCGAAGGATTTTTTGCTCTTTATTGACGAAAGCCACGTCACCGTCCCGCAAATCGGCGGGATGTATGCCGGCGACCAGTCGCGCAAGTCGCGCCTCGTGGATTTTGGCTTCCGTCTGCCGTCCGCGCTCGACAATCGCCCACTCAACTCCCAGGAATTTTCCGAAGTCACCGGGCAGACCGTCTTTGCCTCCGCGACGCCCGCGCCTTACGAATTGAAAATTTCGTCCGTCGTGGCCGAGCAACTCATCCGCCCGACTGGCCTGCTGGACCCACCGATGGAAGTGCGCCCCATCCGCGGCCAGGTGGAAAATCTCCTGGGTGAAATCCAATCCGCCGTTGAAAAACACGAGCGCGTGCTCGTCACCACGCTCACCAAACGCATGGCTGAGGATCTCGCCACCTACTTTCGTGATGCCAAGGTGCGCGTCGAATATCTCCATAGCGATATTGACGCCCTGGAGCGCGTCGAAATTCTGCGCCGCCTGCGAGCGGAGGAATTTGATGTGCTCGTTGGCGTCAACCTCCTGCGCGAAGGCCTCGATTTGCCAGAAGTTGCGCTGGTTGCCATCCTTGACGCGGACAAAGAAGGCTTTCTCCGCAGCGAAACGAGTCTCATCCAAACTTCCGGCCGCGCCGCCCGCCACGAACATGGCCGGGTTTTGCTCTACGCCGATGTGATGACTGACTCGCTCAAGCGCGCCCTCGCCGTCTCGCGCTACCGGCGCGAAAAGCAAATGGCCTATAACCAGGAACATGGCATCACCCCGCGCGGCATTTCGCGCGGCGTGCAGTCGAGCCTGCACATTTATCAGGATGCGGAGCCGGATCCGGTCAGCGTGGCCGAAGCCCACGGCGACCGCGAAGTGGCTGCGGTGCTCGCGGAACTCGAACAGGAAATGCTCGACGCCGCCAACAAACTCGAATTCGAGCGCGCCGCCATCTTGCGCGACCAGATTGAGGCGCTCAAAAGCGGAAAAGCTGGTTCCTCCGCGCCCGCCCGTCGTGCGCGTGCCCGCACACCCTACAAACAAACCACGAAAAAATCATCCGCGCGGCGCTGATCTGTCATTCGGACTTTTCGTTGCCCCTGCCGTCTTCCTTCATCATCCTTTGCTTTCCTTCCGCCTTCCGTGCCTAAAATCAAACGCAGCTCGATTGACGATGTGCGCGCCCGCGTCAGCCTTTATGACGTGGTCTCGCCCTACGTGAACTTGAAAAAGGCCGGAGCAAAATGGAAAGGTCTCAGCCCGTTTTCCCACGAAAAAACGCCGTCCTTCCACGTGGACCCCGGTAAAAACCTTTACTACTGCTTCAGCACCGGCCAGGGCGGCGACATTTTCAAGTTCGTGCAGACGAAAGAAAACCTCGGCTTTCAGGAAGCAGTCGAAACTTTGGCGCAGCGGTTTGGCATAACCCTGGAATATGAGGAAGGCGCGGCGGGAAGCGGACGCGAGGCTCAGTCGCTACGCAAGGAGTTATTCGACCTGCACGAGGCCGCCACCGCGCATTACCATGCCGCATTTTTACGCAGCGATGACGGCGGCACCTTCATTCGCAAATACTGGACGGACGCGCGGCGCTTTGACCTCGCACTGGCCAAGGAATTCAAAATTGGCTGGGCGGCACCGGATGGCGGCGGGTTGTTCGAAACGTTGCTAAAATCCAAAAAGTTTGCAGCGGAAACATTTTTCGCCTGCGGTCTGTTTTTCTATCGCGAAGGCGAGCGCGACCCAAGCCGCGGACGACCCCGCTTCCGCGGACGGTTGATGATTCCCATCCGGGACATTCAAAGCCGCGTCATTGCCTTCACCGCGCGGCAGACGGAGCGCACGCCGAGCGACGACCCTTCCCGTGAGGCCAAATACGTCAACTCGCCTGAAACGCCGCTGTTCCGCAAGGGCGACGTGCTCTTCAACCTCGATCGCGCCCACACGCCGGTGCGCGAGGCCGGGCGCTTTGTGATGGTTGAGGGCCAGCTCGATGCGCTGCGGTGCTGGTCGGCCGGCGTCACCAGCGTCGTCGCGCCGCAAGGCACGGCGATAACGGAGAACCAGTTTCTTTTGTTGCGACGCTATGCCGGCCGGGTGGATTGCCTGCTCGATGGCGACGCCGCCGGCCAAAAGGCGGCACTGCGCGCACTGCCATTGGCGCTTAAGGCCGGAATGGAAATCCGCTTCCTTCCGCTTTTGGCGGATGAGGACCCAGATGAACTTTTTTTGGCGAAAGGCGCCGCGGCCCTGACAGATTTGGACAAAAACGCGCAATCCGCCATGGCCTTCGCTGTACGTTCATTACTTCCGCCAAACCCATCCGAAAGCGAAGTGCGAAATGCTTTCCAATCTATATTTGAAATTATAGCCAATTGTGAAGTTGAATACACTAGAATTGATTTACTTCGATCAGCGATAAAGGAAGCAGGAGGGCGATCAGTTTCCTACAATCTCAAAGAATTTGAAAAGCAATTCGATCTTTATATGGCGATCAAATCGGGGAGGGTCAATACTAAACTAACTAATGAAGAAATAGGTTTTGAGCAAAAAAATACATCGAAAATCGAAGCAGGAGGGCTACCAAATGCATCCGGCAACATAATAGATTTCGCTTCTGACAAGTTGACAACGGCGGAACATGAGCTATTAATGATTGTTTTGCAGCATGAAGACCTCGCGCCCTCGATTGCCCATGCGATTGAACATCAATGGCTTAATACTAGGAAGCTTGAGGGCCGCCTCCTAGACCGCTGCCTCGCCGCTCACCGGGAAGATGTCTGGCCAGGCCTTGACCATCTCGACGACCTATGCGAAACCGATGAAGAGCGCCATACGCTACAAAATTTACGTTCACGTCCCTTTCACACCGATGACCCGGCGCAAGCCGCCAATGAATGCATCCGAGCCATTTTTGAAACCCATTTCCGCAAAGAGCAAACCGAACTCAACACCCGCATCGCCAACACGCCCGCCAGCGACACTGCCGCCATCGCCAAACTTCACCAACGCATCAATGAGGTGCGAAAACTGCTGCGACATCCTCCACAAATATCCCCACCCGCCACCTAATATGGGGGCACCCTGCCTGCTTTTGCTGGTCTAATTTACACTCAACCACTTTCCCGGTCCATGGCCGTCAAACACAAATCCTCCAAGCCTTCCTCCGCTGCCCGCCCGGCGCACGCTCCAGCCAAACCGGTTAAAGCCGCCAAGCCTGCCGTCCATGCGCTGGTTCCGGCCAAGGCTGCGGCCGCCCACGCGCATCCACCCAAGTCCGAAGCAGGCCACGGCACGCACGGGCACACGGAAAAACTCCCCGCGCTCCACGCCAACGGCCACGGACACACGCACGGCGCCATCATCGCCCACGCCCACGCACCAACCCACATCCCCACCAAGGAAGAAGCCACGCGTGCCGCCATCGAAGCCGCCACCGCTGACCCCGCCTCGCCAAAAAGCCTCCGCCTGAACGAAAAAATCCGGCACCTCATCCGCCTGTCCAAGGAACAAGGCTATATCACCGTCCAGAACATCAACGAGGCGCTGCCGGAAAAGGTCAACAACCCGGAGGAGATTGAGAACGTCATCAACATCCTCGAAAACCTGGAGATTGACATCCTCGACGCCGAGGAAGTGGAAAGCTACAAGCAGCGCCAGGAAAAAAGCGAAGAGGAGCAGATGCGCACCTCGCAGCTCGACATCCTTGACGACCCCGTCCGGATGTATCTCAAGCAGATGGGCCAGGTTCCGCTGCTGACGCGCGAGCAGGAAGTCGCCATCTCCAAGCGCATCGAAAAAGCCGAACAAACCGCGCTAGACGTCCTCTTCAGCGTCGTGCTCACCGCCCGCTACCAGATTGAGCTGGCGAAAAAACTGCTCGAACGCCAGGAACGCTTTGACCGCATCGTCCTCGACAAAAAAATCGAGAGCCGGGAGCATTATTTCCTCCACCTGCCCAAGCTCATCGAACAAACCGACAAAATTGAGCAGCGCCTGACCAAGGCGTGGAAGGATGCCCACCGCAACAGCAACGAAACGGCCAAAAAACGCGCGCTGACGCGCTGCCACACGCTAGAAAACGAGCTCAAGCCTTTCTTCCGCAAGTTCTGCTTTAAGCTCAAAGTTTTCGAAGAATTTCTCGACCAGTTGTCGCCCGTCCTGCGCGAAATTGAAGACCATTTGGAGGAACTCGACCTCGCGGAGAAGGTCGCGCACCGCCGCAAGCGCCTCAACCCCGCCGCCATCAAGCGCCGCCTGCGCAGCATGGAAAACGAATACCGCATGCCGCCGCTGGAATTGCTCAACCTCGTGCGCGAGGCGCGCAAGGCCATGCGTGAGGCGCACCGCGCCAAGACCGAGATGGTCGAGGCCAACCTGCGCCTCGTCATCTCCATCGCCAAGAAATACACCAACCGCGGCTTGTCCTTCCTCGACCTCATCCAGGAGGGCAACATGGGCCTGATGAAGGCCGTCGAAAAATTCGAATACCGCCGCGGTTACAAATTCTCCACCTACGCCACCTGGTGGATCCGCCAGGCCATCACGCGCTCCATCGCCGACCAGGCCCGCACCATCCGCATCCCGGTGCACATGATTGAGACGCTCAACAAAGTGATGCAGGTGCAAAAGCAGCTCTTGCAGGAACTCGGCCATGAGCCGACGCCCGAGGAAGTTGCGGACGAGATGAATCTGCCCGTCGAACGCGTGCAGCAAATCATGAAGATGGCCCAGCAGCCCATCTCCCTTCAATCGCCCGTGGGCGACAGCGATGACACCAATTTTGGCGACTTCATCGAGGACAAGGCCGCCGAAAATCCGTACGACATGACGGCCTATTCGCTCCTGCGCGAAAAAATCATGGACGTGCTCGACTCGCTGACCGAGCGCGAACGCCGCGTGCTTTCCCTGCGCTTTGGGTTGACGGACGGCTACAGCCGCACGCTCGAAGAAGTGGGCCGACAGTTCAAAGTCACCCGCGAACGCATCCGGCAAATCGAAGCCAAGGCCCTGCGCAAGATGCGCCACCCGACGCGCATCCGCCAGTTGCACGGTTTCTTCGAAGGCGAGTTCTCGACGACCGGCCCAGGCTTCGAACAGTTTCGCAAGTCGCAGTCGGCGTAAGCACAGCAGGCGCAGGCTTGCGGCGGCTCATTTTTTGATTTAGAGTAGCCTCACCATGCGCCTACTCCAACCCACCCTGTTCGTTTTGCTTCCCGCCACCCTGCTCTGCGGCTGCTGGCACACCAAATCAGCCAGCGACATCGCCAAAAACGGCGGTCTATATAACAAGTTTGTCCCCGCGGCAAAAACTTCCATTGTCGGCAAAGTCGAAATGTCAAACCTCACGGATGCTTACGCCATCATCGAGCGCGACCCCAGCCATGCGGCGTTCCCCGTCGGCGCGTTCCTTGTGGTGCGTGACGCGGACCACAATCCCACCGCGGTTTTGGAAACCACGAAACAAGTTGGCCGCGTTGCGCCCAGCCAGGGCGTGATGATTGTCTCCGGCCAGCCCAAAGAAGGGGACGAAGTCGTCGAACCCGGCCCGGAACTCGCCCGCCTCGTACAGGAAAACATTGATAAATACCTCGTGGATCATTCGCAACCCGCACCCACGCCGACCGCGACAACGACCAAGCCTCCTGGCGACATTGAACCGATGCGGTAAATCAAGACCTCAACTATTTTGCTTTCGCCCACAACAACCGCAACGAATTCAAGCACACGACAACAGTTGAGCCTTCGTGGGCGACGACGCCGATGGTGATGGGCACAAAGCCGAAGAGCGCGGCGCCGACCATCACGATGATCGTCCCGAGCGAAATGACGAGATTCTGATGGATGACGCGGCGGGTGCGGTGGCTGAGGTGGTAGGCGTCGAGGAAGAGCTCAATTTTGTCGCCCATCAAAACGATTTCCGCCTGCTCGAGCGCGGCGTCCGCCCCGCGCGCGCCCATGCCGACAGAGACATCCGCCGCCGCCAGGCACGGAGCGTCGTTCACGCCGTCGCCGACCATGGCGACGATTTTGCCCTGCTGCTTGAATTCGCCGAGCACGGCCACCTTGTCCGCCGGCTTCAACCCCGCACGCACCTCACTGAGGCCGATTTGTTTGCCCACGGCCTCGGCCGTCTCGCGCCGGTCGCCGGTGAGCATGACGGTGTGCAGACCCTCGGCCTTGAGCGCCGCGAGTACCGGCGCAGACTGCGTGCGGATTTGGTCGCGCAGCAACAAACGGCCCAGCAAATTTTCCGCGACGAGCCAGACCTCCGCAAATTCCGGCGGCGGCAGTGGCAGTGACTTCGCCCACACGCCGAGCGGGCCTTGCTCGATGAGTTCGCGCCGGCCCAGCACACAACGCGCCGAACCGACCTCGCCCTGCACGCCCGCACCGGTGATGGCGCGGAACTTATCCACCTCACGGTCGGGTAAATTCCGATTGCGACCATAGCGTACAATCGCGTGCGCGATGGGGTGACTGGCCTCCTTTTCGAGCGCCAGCGCCAGCGCCGCGACCTCATCTTCGCGCCCGGGTGGGAAACTTTCGACACGCTCGACGACGAGTTCGCCGGTGGTGAGCGTGCCCGTCTTGTCCAGCGCGACAACATCCACGCTCGCGAGTTTTTCCAGCGCCGCGCCGCCGCGGAAGAGAATGCCGCGCCGAGCACCCCAAGCGATAGCGGCGAGAATGGCCGAGGGGATGGAGAGCACCAGCGCGCACGGGCTGGCGACGACGAGTAGCGTCATCGCGCGATAAAAAGCGGAGAAGCCGTCCACACCATCTCGAAACGGCGGGACGTGGAGGACCAGCCAGTCGAACAGAAACACCGCCAGCGCCGCGCCCATGATGCCGAGCGCGTAGGGCGTGCCAAATTTGTCCGTAAACCGCTGGCTCGGAGCCTTGAGGTGCTGGGCGTCCTGAATGAGACGGATGATTTTTTGCAGCGAGCTTTCGGCGGCAGGCGCCGTGGCGCGGAAGCGCGCGGCGCCCCAGAGATTGATGGTGCCGGAGTAAACCGGGTCGCCAGGAAATTTTTCGACGGGCGTGGACTCGCCGGTGAGGTTCGATTCATCCACGGCGGTCTTGCCGGAAAGCATTTCGCCATCCACCGGAAAGGCGTCACCCTCGCGCGCGAGGATGGTGTCGCCCGTACGCACGTCCTCAACCGGGATGGTTTCCTCGCCACCGCCGGGTTTTTCGCGACGGGCGGTTTTGGGCGCGGCTTTGAAGAGCGCGTCAATCGCACGGCGGGTGCGGAAGAGCGCGAATTCCTCTAGCGCGCCCGAGGTGGAAAATAAAAACAACAGCAATGCGCCTTCGCCGAAATGGCCGATGGCGCTCGCTCCGACGGCGACAGCGATCATCAGGAAATGGATGTCCACCTGGAAGTGGCGCAAGCCATCCAGCGAATCCACGAAGGCGTCCCAACCGCCGGTGCACATCGCGGCGATGAACAAGGCCGGCCCAATCCACGGCAACCCAGGTACGAATGAGGGGACAATGTAGCCCGCCAGCATGAGCACAAAGCAAGCGCCCGCCAACGTGGCCAAAAGCTTCCAGTGCTCACCGGTTTCAAAGGCATGGGTGTGGCCAACCTCCGGCCAGGGAATTTCGCGCCATCGGCGGAAGCGGGCGGCGGTCTGGCAGGGGATGCCTTTCTCGAAAAGCATCTGGCCGGGCTCGCGACTAACCTTCATGCCCGGTGGCAGGCCCTCGCGGGGGTGACCGTGGTTGTGGTCGTGCTGGTCATGCAGCACCCGCAAAATTTCGGCCAGACGCGCGCGCAAGCGCTCCTCATCCACCGGGCCAAGGGTGGCCACGGCGATGCGGCGCTTGCCGGGTTCGACGACCAGCGCCTCGACGTTCTGCTGGGTGTTCAGAAATTCGGCTAGACCGGCAACCCAGGAATCGTCGAGCGTATCTGGAATAAGCATGGGCATGGCAGGGGGCTAATTTAGAATAATTCTAAAGAAGGGTCAAGCCCGGCGAAAACGTGGCAATACGGCGTGTTACAGCGCTCCAGAACTAACGTAACCGCGTCTTTACTTCCGCCAAAAAAATGTTTATCTTAGCTAAACCGCCCCTTGGCCAGCATACAACCCGGCGCGCTCCCAACATCGGGGCCAGGTTTGGTCACCCCATCTTTAACTTTCGACATGGCTGACACGCCACCCATTTCCTTCCAAGCTTTTGGAAAAACCGACTGCGGGCTGATGCGCGAGCGCAACGAGGACGCGTTTTTAGCGCTGCCCAAGCACCACTTTTTTGCCGTGGCGGACGGTTTGGGCGGCCTGCCCGAAGGTTCGCTAGCCAGCTCACTAGCCGTGGAATGTTTGAAAAAATGGTTCGAGGCGCCGGGCCGCAATGGGCGGCTGGATTTGCAGGCGCTGTTCAATCTGGTCAATACCCGCGTGCATGACGAAGGCCGCCTTGTGAGCCTTGACGTGGGCATCGGCACGACTCTCACCGCCCTCCGCCTTGCGCGAGGGCAAGTAGAAGTCGCGCATGTGGGCGACAGCGGCCTGTATTTGTTCCGTTCCGGCCAGCCCGCGCAAAAGGTAACCACTGACCACACCATGGCCGAGGAAATGCGTGCCCGCCTGCGCCCCGGCGACAATATGTATATTCCCGATTATTATACGCACACCCTGACCCGCTGCATCGGCCAGGCCGGCGAAATTGCCGTTGACCTTGTGACCGCGCCAGTGCGTGCCGGCGACCGTCTGCTGTTATACACGGACGGTGTCACCAAAGTTTTTCACGAAGAAGAATTGAACTACGAGGCCTGGGCCAACGACACGCCGGAAAAACTCGCCTCCCGTATCGTTAAGGTCGGCAATGAGCGCGGCGGACCGGACAACATCACCGTCATCGCCATTTATCTTTGAAGTCACCACCGCGCGACGGGTGAAGAATTAAAGTTTCGCGTTCAATTCAATGCCCACCGGGCAATGGTCCGAGCCGGATACTTCGGGCCAGATGAAGGCGTCGCGCACGCGCGGGACGAGCAGCTTGGAGACAAGGAAGTAATCAATGCGCCATCCGATATTCCGCGCGCGGGCGTTGGCACGGTAGGTCCACCACGAATAATGCCCTTTCTCGTCGGGATGTTTCTTGCGGAAGACATCCACAAAATCCGCGTCAAGCAGTTCGCTAAAACCCGCGCGCTCCTCGTCAGTGAAACCCGCATTGCGGCGATTGGACGCCGGGTTGGCGAGGTCAATCTCCTCGTGAGCGCAATTGAAGTCGCCGCAGACGACAACGGGCTTTTCGCGGGCAAGCGCGGAGAGAAATTCCCGCAGCGCCGGGTCCCATTCCTTTTGCCGGTAGGGCAGCCGCACCAGTTCACGCCGCGAGTTGGGGACGTAAACATTGACGAGCCAGCAACGGGCGAACTCCGCGGCCAGCACACGACCTTCGGGTGGGTGCGAATGTTTTCCCGGAAAATCCCGCAGTACACGCAACGGTTTCACATGGGATAAAATCGCCGTGCCCGAATAGCCCGGCTTCGCGGCATGATGCCAGAACTGGTGCGCGTAGGGCAGCGCGAGCGCCGGCACATGCTCGTCGGACATTTTTATCTCCTGTAGACACAAGACATCCGGCGCGCGCTTTTCGACAAACGACAAAAAGCCCTTGCCCAGCACCGAGCGCAAGCCGTTGACGTTCCAGGAGACAAGTCGGGCCATAAGACAACAGACTGCAAGTTGCCGGTTGCAAGTGGCAAGTTTGAAAAACCAACCAGCCAAACTTAACTGGCAGCCAGCCCTCCGCTAACTTGCGCGATTAGAAGGCGCAGACTTTGCCTTTCGCAAAAGCGACTTGGCCTTGTGAAATACACCTTCTGGATCGACTGAAACATCCAGCGGGCCGTAACGCAGCGCGAGCAAGTCGAGCCTCACCCCCGCCCATTCAGCGCGTTCCGGCGCTGGCAAGGTGGACGCATGGGCTGCCCAGGCAGGTTCAAAATGACGCAGCCAGCGGCCAGCGTCGAGGCGCATGGGCGTAAGTCGCGGACTCTTTCCACGCCAGAAGAACGCACTCACACGCAGCCAGAAGTTGTGCAAGCGACGGCGAAGCAGGAAGGCAAGTCCCAGTACCCCAAAGGGCGTACTCAGCGCCACCGCACGGCGGGGCGTCATCGGCGTGGTGAACCACGCCTTCACCTTGTCCCCCATCTCCCTCAGCCGCTTTTTGAGCGAAGACCCAAAGTCTTTGCCCATATTGCTAACCTTGTTGACCATTTCCACTTGGTCGGTCTGGTCAAAGTTGATGACGCGCCGATACCAAACCATGCGCAAGCCGTCAAAGAACGCACTCCAGCCGCTCTCGGTGGAAATGCCTGATGACATTTGGCCAATGGCGTCCACGCCCGGGATTTGATTGTCCCCACCTGGCGAAGGATCCACCCGCAACCAGCGATCCCCCTTGGCCGGGTCAAAAACTTCCACCCAAGCGTGGGCGAAGCTTTGCTTCACGGAATAATAATTATCGATGGTGTTATAAACCGCTCCTTTATAGCCAGCGACGACCCGCGTCGGGTAACCGGCCGCACGACACAGCAAAGTCAACCCGCCCGCAAAGTGCTCGCACCAGCCCGGGGCGTTCGAATCAAGCCAACGAACCAGGATGTCATGCGCTAGCTGGCCTCCTCGGCGGCTGTGGATACCAGTCAAATCCACATTCAAAGACGCCGTGTGGTGTTTTTGCAGGTAGGCAATCGTCGCTTTTACGAACTCCGACTCGGTCATGTCGGTGCGTCCGTTGCGGATTTCGTCAACGATGCCTTTAATGATGGCGACATCGCCATCCTCCTGCGGCAGCCCAAAGTAGGTCTGGGGATAAACCAGTTTCCCGTTGTTTTTACCCGGGGCACCAGCAGCATCCGGGGCAGACAAGCGATCCGTTTCATACCTTGGAGCCGGGACGGTGTCGCCAAGGGCCATGTTGTCGATTTTGTAACCGAGCACTTTCGGCGAAGGCTGTTCCGTGCTGTAAATGCGCAAAAGTTCATTGGCGAGAAAGTTTTGCGTGCCACTGAAGGTGAGTGAAACAAATGGGCCCAAAACCGGCAGGTATTCGCTGACATCGCCTTCAAGGTAAAATTGGAGTGTATTCGTCGGTAGCGCCACGTCATCCAAATTACGGCTCGGCTGGCCGGAGTGCAAAGGGTCCGGATAGCGAACCAGCGTTTGGAGGTGGTAATCCTCAAACCGCTTGCTGTTCGAGAGGCGGAAACCGTCGTCGCGATATTCGTCAAAGACAATCATCCGCCAATAGGGCCCCGGCGGCAGGTGAACACCAGGGGCGACATCCACGCGGAACGCCGTGGAGTCGTCCTTGTCCAGACCGCGTGTTACCGAGTACTGGATTTCGCTGTGAAAACCGGCGACGCCGCGCTGGCCGACGAAATTGAAGGCCTGCGCAAATTGAAAGCGCGGGATGCTGATGAAAATCAGCGTGCTCACCAACACCAACCCGGTGAAAAGGCCGGCCGCCAGGAAGAGCTGTCGCGGGTTAATCGCCCGGCATACGTTGCGCAGAAAACGAACCCAGTGAAAATGCTTCCAGTCCTCGACGGAGAGCGCCCGTCCGGTGTCGCGCTCCAACAAGTTCATCACAAACAGCAACGCCATCGCCACCAGCGTAAAGAGCAAAATTTGCAGGCCGAATAGCAGGGACAACGTCAACACTCCGCAAAGGATGATGATAAACAGGCACAGCAGGATAAGCTGCCAGTCCTCGCGCAAACGCCGGTATTGGAGGCCGCGCGCGAGCGTCAGCAATGAGACTAAAAGCACCAGCCCTGAAATTATGTCGAATCGGGTGGCAACAAATTGGATGAAGAGCGCGGCGGCACCGAAAATAACCGCCCAGCGTCGCACCCAGACGGGAATCCGCCCGGGCCAGCCGGGGAAAGCAAGCGCCGAAGCCGCCACCATAAAAAACCCCGTACGCCAGGTGATGCCGCCCAGTTCGAGGCTGAAAAGCGTCCAGAATGCCAGGAGCACAAGCGCCAGGCCGAGGAGCCAGCGAAGCTGGTGCAGTTCGACGCGGCTAAGCCGCGCCCGCGAATTGGCCGCCGAGGTGGACATGAACTTGTTGCCGGGATCCCGGCTGGAAGGTGATGATATCGAGGCCCTCCGGCACGCGGCTGGCGGCGTGCTCAGCGGGCTGAAGGCGCGCCAGCTGGTCAAAGAAAAATTGCAAATCGGCGAGGCGCGTCATGCTTTGCATGGGGCCGCCCTGAATGGTCGCGGACCGCAATTTGCCGGCCATAAACAAATCCTCGGCCAGACTGGCGGCAAAGCTGCACAAACGCTCGAACTGGGCGGCGTCGACCCAAAGAGCATGCGTGGGATCAAGCACGAGATGATAGCCGGCTTGCTGCTCTTCCCCCGTCTGCCGCACGACGAGCTCGCGCAGGCGCGCACTGGCTTTCCAGTGCACAAGTCGCGGCGGGTCGCCCGAACGGTAGTGGCGCAGGCCGAGCAAATCCGTGCCAGAGCCGGACCGCCGCCGCACTTCGCCAGACAAACGCGCCTGATGACTGGAGGGAGGTTGAAATTCATACGCCACTCGCGCCGGCCACACCCACACCACCTGGCGCAAACTACCGCCCGACATTTTCCGCAAAAAACCAAAAGGGAACAGCGATTCCACCGCCACCATCTCCACCGTTTCACCACCACGTTCGACCGGTTGAAAAATCCAATCCAGAGCCATCTCTCGTCCAGCCTCAAGACGATCGGGCAGATGCACGGACTCGACCGTTCCGAGACGCTGCGCCCGGGCGTGAAAAAGCAGGTTGTAGGTCGGGGTTATTTTTTTTGTGTTGGACAATTCCAGGCGCAGCGGCCCCGGCTCGCCTGCGCGCCAGTGCGTGGGCAGAGACAACCGCCAGCACACACCCCGGAAATTTATCCAGGAGAGCAGACCGCTCAATACCAGGCTCGAGAGCATGAGCGACAACGCCACGAACAGCACGTTGTTGGCGTTGTTGTAGGCGGCCAGCCCGATGCCAAAGGAAACCACGATTAATACCGCGCCGGCCCGCGTGGGCCGGGTGTGGTAGACTCGGGATGGCAAAAGAATCTGCCACAACAACCACCACACGCGTTCCGACCAGTCACGCCGACGTGCCACATCCACCCCGGCCCATTCGCCCTGGCGCGACGGCGCGGCGGCGAGACTGATGGCGGCGGATGCGTTCATGAATGTTCGTCCCGCTCACCCGGTCATTAAACCGGCGCGGAAATTTTATCGAGAATCTGACCCAGCAAGCCCTCGATGAGGCGGCGCTCCTCCAGCGAATCCACCGTGGTGCGCTTCAGCGCCAGCCGATGCACGCAGACTGGTTTGACAATCTGCTGCACGTCGGCCGGGATGACGAAGGCCCGGCCGTCGCATAACGCCGCCGCCTGGGCCGCGAGCTTGAGCGCCAGCGAGCCACGAGTGGAGATGCCCGCCTGGAACTCCACCTCGGTGCGAGTCGCGCCGACGATTTTTAGAATGTATTCCAGTACGGTGTCCTCGACATACACCTGAGGCGCGCAATGTTGGATTTCGACAACTTCGGCGCGCGTAGCCATCGGCTCCAACTCGAGCAGGTCGTAATTGCGGCGCGTGGCGGCGGACTGAAGGATGCTCAATTCAGCGGCGGGCGACGGATAGCCCATTTGCAAGCGCATGAAAAAACGGTCCATCTGGCTTTCCGGCAGGGGAAAAGTGCCTTCGTAGTCCACCGGGTTTTGCGTGGCAAAAACCATGAACGGCTGGCCCACGGGATAAGCCTGGCCGTCAATCGTGACCTTGCCCCGATCCATGACCTCGAGCAAACTCGACTGGGTTTTGGGCGTGGTGCGGTTGATTTCGTCGGCCAGCACAATGTTGGCAAAAAGCGGACCCTTCTTGAACACGAACTCTTTGAGGTTTTCGTCGTAGATGGAGACACCGAGCACGTCGCTCGGCAGCAGATCGCTGGTGAACTGAATGCGGGAAAACTGGCAGTCCACGGAACGCGCCAGGCAATAAGCCAGGGTGGTTTTGCCCAAGCCCGGCAGGTCCTCCAGCAAGAGATGGCCGCCCGCCACCAGCGTGACGAGCACTTGGTCAATCACCTCGTCCTTGCCGAGGATGACGCGGCCAATGTTGTCCTTGATGCGCTGAAGTATTTCTTTGACCCGCGGGGCGGGGACGGGCTTCGCGGTGGCTGGGTTCATGGAAAAATTCCCGATTACATCAATAAAGTATCGCCTTAATCCCCACTCTGCAAGACCGGATGGACAAGTACCCATGCCCACCCCCACCCTGCATCCGATGGCCGGGCTTTCCCGCGCAAAACTTTACCAGGCCCGACAGGGAACCAAGGCGGCTGTTTTAGGGGTTTACAAATAGTCTGAATAGCCCCATATTATGAAAATGAGCTTGTTTTCTCCAGTTCTGGCCATGTTCAGCTCGATGGACGTCTTGCTGATTGGCCTGATTGTCTTCTTGATGTTCGGACCGAAAAAACTGCCCGAATTGGCCAAGGGCATGGGCCAGGCCATGAAAGAATTCAAGAAGGCTCAGTCCGATGTGGAAGACAATTTCCGCACCGCCGTGCAGGATGATGAGCGCAAGAAGCAGGAAGAAGAGCGCAAAAAAGCCATTGCCGCCGCGCTGGACGAAGAGCGCAAAAGAGTCGCTGCGGAAGAAGAACGCAAGCGGACCTCCGCGAGCATCAGCCCCCAGTTTACTTCCGCCCAGCCTTCGCAAAATCACCCGCCCGAAAAACTGTAAGACGCCGTTTCCCGCCAAACGAGACTTGGACGCGGAACCCAAGGATGGCGAAATTTTTATCCGTGAAGATTCGTGGTTATTTGAGCCGGCCTGCCCCATTCTTGCGCACCGCCTTGGGCGCGGCCTTCCTGCTGGGTGGTTTGTTTGGTGTCACCCGGGTTGACGCCCAAACCCGATATTGGACGGATACGGACGGGCACCATTACGACGCCTCCATCGTCAGCTTTTACAATAACGAGCAGGTCACTTTTAAACATCCCGACGGACGTACTTTTACCCTGGCCTTGTCGGACTTGGTGCCCAACGACCGCGAAGCCGTGCGCACCTGGCTGCTGCACCAACCACGCGGGCTGGGCGAAGACCCGCCCCCGACGCAAACGCTCTCGCCCTACGGGCGTCGTTTCGTGCTGGATCAACCGCGCGTGGTGCGCTTGAAGCCTTTGCAAGACCACGGCTACTTGAGCGCCTACCTGGGCATTCCGCTCACTTTGCGCCCCATCCCCGGCTCCCAACTCGCGCTGGATTTTGTGACTGTTTATTTTTACGACGACCAGCACAAACGCATTCCGTTTCCGATGCCGCCGTCCGGCGACCCCATCACGATCCAAGACGGCAAGACCACGCGCTGGATAAAGCCGAGCGAGTTGGTGCCCGGAAAGACCTATCTGGTCCTTATTCCCATCAGCAACCTCGCCGTGCGCCAGGCCGCCTACGATGTCGTCGTGGCTGGCAGTAGCCTGCAAGTTGTGGCCACCGTATTTCCCGACGGCTCCTGGCGCGATTTCGATTTCCGCGAACGCGGCCTGGTGGCCATAGATAAATACGCCGATTACTCCGGCCAGGAACTTTACCCCGGAAAAACCCCGGTGGATTTGTTCAATATTGAGGACGTGGCGCGTTTGCAGCCCGCCACCGGCGGCGAAAATCCGGAGCGCGATTACTTCCGCCTCTCGCTGCGCATTCAGGCGCCTTTCCCGGCCTCGGCGCTCTCTGCCAGGTGGTATGCTTTTGACCAAAAGCACACGCTGTTGCACGCGGAAGACACCCCGCCGTATGCGCAAACCCGGCGCACCGACGGCATGTTCGTCATTTCCCAACCCGGCTCAGGCCCGGCCGATCTGGATGACGCCATCACTCCCACCGATAGCGGGGTTTTTGACACCGTGCAGTTGCCCGGTGCGGCTTGGTGGGACAAGCCGGAAGTGGACTCCATTGTTTTTGTCTTCGGCACCGAAACGAAAAAAATTGCGCGCGTGTTTTCCAAATCCGGCGCCTCGTTCGCCAACTTGCCCGTGCCGGAAAAGCAGGCGTTCGACCAGGACACGCCGCCTTCCCGGCCTTCGATTTCCACCCGGCAATACTGAGGGAGAACCAACCGCGTGTGCCGGCCTTTTTCATTTCCGAAAATCCGCACGGTCGGAATGCTTTTTTTATTCTGCGCCGCGCAGGTTGGCCACAGCGCCGAACCGCCCGCGGCAAGCCCGCCGCCACGCCCCGCGCCCGTAACGGTCAATTTGGGCGCGGAGCAAATCACCGCGTTCCGCAATTATTTGGAAAAATCCCGCCAGCAAGCCGGTCTGCCCGGCATGGCCGTCGTCATCGTCCAGCCAGGTCAAACGCTGCTGCTGGAAGGCTTTGGAAAAAAATCAACCACGGCAGACGGAGCCGTGACCGCTGATACGCGCTTTGCCCTCGGCCCGGCCACGGAGGCCGTCAATTCGCTGCTGCTCGCGCGCCTGGCCGACCAAAACCTGCTCGAACTGGACGCACCCGTGCGCCGCTGGTGGGACGAATTCCGGCTCGCCGACCCCGCCGCGACGAAAACCCTCACGCTGCGCCACCTGCTCGGCATGACCTCCGGCCTGCCGCAGCGCGCCGACCGCTTCCTCACCTCGCCCACGGCCACGCCCACCGAACTCTTCGCCATTCTTGGGCAAGTTTCCGACACCGCCCAACCCGGCCACATTTTTGAATATAGCGACGCATCCGCCGCCGCCGCGGGCTACCTCGCCGTCTATGCGCTGAATCACCATCGCGCACCCGAGGCCGGCCTGCCCGCCGGTTATGCCGCGCTCGCGAAGGCGCAAATTTTCGACCCACTCGGCATGAAACGCGCCACCTTTGATGCGCCGTCCAATTCAAATCCGGACGACGATGCCGTGGGCCATGTACGTGATGAAAAAAGCTCCTGGCAGCTCGCGCCCGCCCCTGCGCAATCCGGTGGCGCATTACTGCCCGCGCTCGGCTTGCGCGCATCGGCCAACGATGTTGCCGCCTGGCTGCAATTGGAATTGTCCGGCGGTGTCGGCTCGGATGGCCAACGCCTGCTCAGCGAAGACGCCGTGCAGGAACGCTGGCGGCCGAAAGATGCGACGGACGGCCGTGATTTTGGCCTCGGCTGGGCCACGCAACATAACCGCGGCCTCGAACTCGTCGCCCGCATCGGCGAGCAAAACCAGCAGGCCGCCATCGTCGCCATCGTCCCCCAATACCGCACCGCCATCGCCGTCCTTACCAACGCCAGTGGCCACGAGGTTGCTTTGTTTTTGCAAGATACCCTCCTCAACCTCGCCGACCTCCTCCGCGAAAACGCGCCGGGGAAATGAGCAGGGGAAAATGTGAAACCTGACCCCTTTTTTAGACTATATTTAGATCAATGCTTCACAATTACAACTTGGATCATCCCGTCCGATGTTTCAATTCCGTTCTTAAAAGCCATTTCATCTTGAATTGAAGATACATCATAGATAACAAACAATAAATTTTCGTATTTTGTTTTGTATGCCTTAATATCCGCATTTATTTCGTCTACTATTTCTTTACTTTTGGCCTTGTCCTTAGTTAATTTAATTTCGACCGCGAGAGATAATCGAGGCACTATAAAATCCGGCACCGATTCCTTTATGGAAATCTTTACCCGGCCCGTTTCACGATCATAATCAATGCCTTTCGAAAACCCTCGCCCAATAAACAATTGCTCGACGGTGTCTTGAACCGCTTTTTCGTTCGCCGGCAAATCAAAAACAGCTTTCCGTAAGTTCGACTGGAAAAAATCACGCAGGCTCCGAAGCTCATTTTCATTAACGCCCAGCAAATGCTCAAGGAAAGCTATCAGTAAATTCACGTTCGTATATACTGCATCAAAAAATCGCTTTTGGCTTATACCAGTCGTGTTACTTGGTGATGGGATTTTTTTTAAATCCCACGTTACAACCGGAGCGTCTATAGGAACGAGTGATGCTACTTTCAAGACGAGTGCTTGTGACCTCTCCATAAATTCTCCGAATCCGCAGTATTTCAAGACGGCCAATGTCTCATTGGAAGCACTAATTTCCATTGCGCGCTTTATTGCTTTCGCCGAATGCAAGTAGCCCGTTAAAATATTTTTTTCGGATGAATTCATGTGTGCTTGCTTTGCTTTTAGCTCCCAATGAACCGACAGTTATTGTTAGATAAACAATAATGCATAGGGCAACTGGTGGAGTAGCCCTAATTGGCGCTGTTTCTCTGGCATTTTGCCGGGCATGGCAAGGCCGTTTAGGACCCAGAAGGGGTCAGGTTTTAAGTTTTGCAGTTGATGAAGTGCTTTATCGGACAACACTGAGGGCCACGCGGAAGCCAACTTTTTCATCGTGGGCGTTGGGGCCGCCGCCGCGGCGGTAGGCGGAGCGGCAACGCTGCGCATCCACGTTCCAACAGCCGCCGCGCTGGACGCGACCGTTGCTCGAAGCCGGGCCCGTGGGATCGGTGACCGCGCCGCCGGGCAGCGAGTCCACATACCAATCCAAGCACCATTGCCGGACGTTGCCGTGCATATCGTAAAGGCCCCACGCGTTCGGCCGCTTCGTGCCCACGGGATGCGTCGTGTCCGCACTGTTCTGGTTATACCACGCCATGGCGTCGAGGTCGCCCGCGTAAGGCCCGGTCGTCCCGGCGCGGCAGGCGTATTCCCATTGCGCCTCCGTCGGCAGCGTGAAGGTGTAGCCTTCCGGCATCCGCCCGGCGGCCTGCTCCAGCGCGTTCAGCTTCTGGCAAAACGCCATCGCCTCAACCCACGAGACGCTCTCCACCGGCGCATCCCGGCCCGCCGCCGGGAAACTGCTGGGGTTCGTCCCCGTCACCGCCTCATACTGCCCCTGCGTCACATCCGTCGCGCCGAGGAAAAAATTATGCGTGAGTGTGACGCGCGTCTGCGGCTCCTCATCGGGGGAACGGTCCACCTCTTCCGGCGGGCTGCCCATGAGGAAAGTCCCGGCGGGAATCAACACCAGGTTGATGCCGGTGTCGGCGGCCAGGTGCAAACGCAGCGAAGCCAGCGCGTCTGACTGATCCGCAGTGCTCGCAGGCGGTGCAGATGTGGCTGTGCCCGGCGCGGGTGAAGCGGGAGACGGAAGAGAAGTTGCGGTTGACGGGTTGGAAAGAACAACCACAGGGCTTTGCGTCAAAGACGGCATAGTGGCGCCAGCGGGAGTAGTCCCGCCGTTGGACGCAGCGGAATGGGCGGTTGTCACCGTGGGCTGAACTGACGGTGCGGACGAAGCTGAAGCAACCGGCTTGCTTTGCGGCGTAGTCGAGGAAGAATCGGGCGACGCCTGGTTTTTGGTGCTGCCCATCCAGAGTACCGCGATTATTCCTCCAACAAGAATCAGCAACCCCGCGGCGGGTGCTACCTTTGACTTATCAAATATTTCCATAAGCGTGGATTGGAACGGATTCGCGATTATCCGGAAAAATGGCCCTGGTGAAAGCGCAAAGACGCCCAAGGCTGAACCGCGATTATTTCAGCTTGTGGCGGCTGGATGGCCGACTCATCATGCCTTCATGAATCGCCGTGATTTTATCCGCGTTTCGGCGGCCAGTGGGGCCGCCTTGAGTGCCACGAAACTGCTCGGTCAAGCCACTACGGGAGCAACTTCTCCCAGCCCCAACGCCGCTCCCACCCCGGCCCCGTCCCCCGGTTCCGCCGCAGGTGCAACCATCAGCATCCCGGTGGCCGTTTCGGCCATGGCGGGTGAGGATTTCGAGAGCAATCTGGACGACATGAAGGCGCGCGGGCGCGTCAACGCCGTCCTGCCGTTCATTTTCACGCACGAAACCGCCCGCGCGGGCATCCCGGCAAGCCAACTGCACGGCGGCAATTTCGCCACGCCGCACATGGAGTATTACAAGGGCAGCGGGTTGAGCTACGAGGATATGCGCGCGCCCGACTTTGGCGACCTCGACGTGCTGGCCCGCCTCATTCCTGCCGCTCAAAAACGCGGCATAAAAGTATTTCCCTGGATTCTCGAGGACAACAACCAACCCAGGATTAACAACTGGCAGGCGCTGTACGAAGTGGACTGGAATGGCAACATTCCCACCGCCCACCCCGGCGGCCCGTGCACCAATAATCCTTATTACCGCGCCTTCACCCTGGGCCTCGTCGAAGATTACTGCCGCTCCTACGACATCGGCGGCCTGATGTGGGGTTCCGAGCGCCAGGGTCCGGTGTTCAACGCCTTGAACACTCAATTTGGCAATGGGGGAAACAAGTCGGCCCAAGTCACCTGTTTTTGCGAATACTGCGTCAAGAAAGCGAAGGACCAGGGCATCGATGCCAATAAAGCGCGCGTAGGATTCAGCGAACTCAGCAAATATATGGCGGCGACCCTGGCCAAGCAACGGCCCACCGACGGCTACTTCGTCACGTTCTTTCGCCTGCTGCTCAAACATCCGGAATTGCTGGCGTGGGACAACTTCTGGGTGCAGAGCCGCAACCAATTGATGGCCGACATTTACGCGAAAATCAAATCCATCAAGCCGGCCATCCCCGTCGGCTGGCACCAGTGGCAGAACGCGTCCTTCAGCCCGTTCCACCGCGCGGAAATAGATTTCTCCGACATCAAGGCGTATTCCGACTTCGTGCGGCCGGCCACGTATAACAATTCCGCGGGCGGGCGCATGAAAGCGTTCACCAACAATATTCATCGGAATATTTTCGCCGACCTGCCCGTCGCCCTGACCCATGACGTGCTTTACCACATACTCAATTACGAAGAAGCGCCCTACGACAAGGTGGCTGCGGCCGGTTTCTCCGCCGATTACGTTGCGCGCGAAGTCCGCCGCGCGGTGGACGGCCTGGCAGGCTCGAAGACCCAAGTTTGGCCCGGCATTGACATTGATGTCCCACTGGAGCCGGGCGCCACTCCCTGCACGCCGGAGGGCGTCAAAGCCGCCGTTAAAGGAGCGTTCGCGGGCGGCGCGGGTGGCGTCATCCTTTCCCGCAACTATGTCGAAATGAATCCGGACAACCTCTCCGCCGCCGGCGAAGCATTGAAGGAACTTGGCGCGTAACAATCAGCCCCGCGCGGGGTTTTGATTAAGTTCGGTAGTATGTTTTTTGCTCAACCCCACCCCACCATGCACGTCTCCAGAAAAACACCCCGCAGCTTGCTTCAATATTCCCTCGCCGTCCTCACGGCTCTTATCAGCTTGATGAACCCGTTGTCCGCCGCCACCGCCGACGCTCCGGTCATCAGCGTCCAGCCGGCCACCCAAATTGCGCTGATTGGCACGAACCCCTATCTCAGTGTCTCCGCCACCGGCGGAGCATCATTGAGTTACGCTTGGAAAAAAGACGGCGCAGCCATCGCGGGCGCGACTTCGTCCGAGTTGGTCTTAAAAAATGCGGCCAAAACCGTCGCGGGAAATTACACGGTGACGGTATCCAACGCAGCAGGCAACGTGACGAGCACTGTGGCGACGCTGTATATGGTTGCACCCGCGGCGGCCAATCCTCCGCCCCTGCCTTCCATTCCGGACACCGTTTTCAACGTCACCAAATACGGCGCGAAGGCCGATGGCGTGAGCGACAGCACGGCGGCCATTCAAGCGACCATTGACGCGGCCATCGCGGCGAATGGCGGCATTGTGAAATTCCCGGCGGCGGAAAAACCTTACCGTTCCGGCCCCTTGGTGATTGGCAGCAATATCAATTTGCAAATAGACGGCGGTGCGACGTTGCAGCTTTTGCCATTAGAGGCGACGGACAGCACGCCGGCCTATCCGACCAACGGCACGCGTTACGCCAACTTCATCAGCGGCGCCAACGTCCACAACTTCGCCATTACGGGCCAGGGCGTCATTGACGGCGGCGGCCAGCCATGGTGGGGTGCCTTCCGTTCGAACCCCAATATGTCGCACCGCCCGTTCCTCGTCTCCTTCAGCAGGTGCGACCAGGTGCTGGTGCAGGGCATCAAGATGATAAACTCGCCGATGTTCCACCTCGCCTTCAGTGGCAACAATGTCACGGTCGTCGGCCTGGCCATCCAGGCGCCGGGCAATTCCCCGAATACCGACGCCATTGACCCCGGCGGTGAGCACATTCTCATTCAGAACTGCTATTTGTCCATCGGCGACGACAACATCGCGGTCAAGGCCAGCGGTACTCATTGCGCCGACCTCACCATCGCCAACCTCACTGTCGGGGAAGGCCACGGAGTATCCGTCGGCGGACAAAGCAACGCGGGGCTGGACGGAATGGTCGTCAAGGATTGCGTGTTCAACGGCACGGTATCCGGCCTGCGCCTGAAGGCCGACGCCACGGAAGGCGGCATGGTGCAAAACATCACCTACAGCAACTTGACGATGACGAATGTGCAGTATCCGATTGTTTTTTACAGCTACTACAAACCGGTCGGCAACCCGGGCGCGACTTCGGGCGCGAATAAACTCACGCCAGAAAACGTCACCGACTGGAACGCCGCTCCGCCCAATTCGCTTCATTCGCGCGCGCTCTCGGGCTGGCGCAACATCACCATCAACAACCTGACCTCGACCGGGGCACAGGCCTACAACGTCATCTGGGGCCTGCCGCTGCCTGATTATCTCATCGCCAACGTGACGCTCAACAACGTGCACTTGTCGGGTGGACCGGGCTTTGAAATCTTTGACGCCACGAATGTGCAAGTGACTGGCGATTCTGACATCGGCCCGATTACCACAGGCACCGCGCTCATTATCGTCAAACAACCCGCAAACCAGACCGTGAAAGCCGGCGGGGACGCGACATTCTCCGTCACGACTGCGGGCGACAGTGGCAAAAACAAGCACGGGCCAAATTACCAGTGGAACTTCAACGGCAAACCGTTGACCGACGGCGCAAGTGTATCCGGAGCTACCACCAGCACACTCAAGATAAGCAATGCCAAGGCCGCGCAGGCGGGCAGCTACACCGTGACGGTGACGAACAAGCTGGATGGCTACGACCTGAACACCGACGCCCTCGCGCCGGACAGCATCCCCGTCTCCGCCACCAGCAGCGCCGCGACCTTGACGGTGCAATGAGCAAATCGGGTGCGCCGATTTCCGGTTAATTTCGCATAATCTGGTCGTCGCGCAGCGGCCCTTGCAACTTGCGTGCGAGGCGCAGTTGCGATGACTCCGCCCGCAAATGGCGCAAAAAACGCGTGTAGCGCGCCGCCGTGTCCAGCTCTTCCAACAGGCGCTGCTTCTCCAGCACGTCATGGCAGAGCGTGAACGCGGCCACGTCGAGAAAAGTTTCCGGCTCGCGCAGCGTGCGCAGAAAGCGCATCGCGTCGGTACTAATCGGACCGCCCAGCTCGCGCAGTTCGTCGAGTTGATGGATCAACGCCATGCGCTGCCGACGCAATTCCGTCACGAGCGCACCGGGCGCAGTGGCGAGTACTTCAATCGCGCAGCGCCGGTAAGGCTCCTCGCTTAATATTGCACGACAGCGCACCCGCGCCACACCTTGCAGGACGAGATTTGAAGTTCCGTCGGCATTTTCATGGCAGGCGCGGATGACGCCCAGGCCAACCACCGGGAACGACGGCTCAATCTGATCCGGTTCCTCGGCGCGAACGGGGTCCAGCCCCGCCACGGCGAAAAGGCGGTTGCCATTCAGCGCATCGGCCAGCATCCGGCGGTAGCGTGGCTCAAAGATGTAGAGCGGCAGCAACGCCTGCGGAAACAACGCGGTGTTCGGCAGCGTCATCACCGGCGCGTCGGCAGGCAAATCAATCGGTTCGTGCATGGCATTGGGCGGGCCGCCCCGCTTTTTATGGACACATCTTAAACCGAAAAGTTGCAAAAGGAAAGCCGCGGATTCGGGCCACTTTAGTTTCCCACGATGAAAACTACTACCCCGCCACCCTCCATTTCTTGCGCTTGTGAGCGCAGCAGATTCATTTTAGGATGACCCTCCCTTCTCTTCTGTATGTCACTCGCCGACCGCCGTTCTCTGCGCCATCAGCCCTGGCTGGAACGTTTTTCCTGCCTGGCCCTGGCCTTCGCCGTGCTCGTGGTATTGATGGGCGGAGAAACCACCAGCAATGGCGCCGGCATGGCATTTCAGACCTGGCCGCTCTCCAACGGCTCACTCAACCCGGCGAACTGGCTGCATGATTTGAATATGTTCTGCGAGCACAGCCACCGCCTGCTCGCCGGTGCGACTTCCACGTTGACCATCATTGCCGCGGTATGGATTCACTTCACCGAAGCCCGCACCTGGGTGCGCCGGCTGGCGTGGATTCTGGTTGGAACGATTTTGCTGCAAGCCCTGCTCGGCGGCCTGCGTGTATTGCTCGACCAAACCAACACCCATTGGGATACCAATACCCCGGCTTTTTGCCTGCGCGTTGCGCATGCCGCGGTCGCGGAAATCACCTTGTTGTTGTGGGTCACCCTCGCCGTCGCACTCTCCCGCGGCTGGATGGTTCGTCACGTGGGCACGAACCTCGCCGCGCCGGGAGTGCGTCGTTGGGGGCATATCACCTGTGCGTTGATTTTTATGCAAATTATCGTCGGCGCCATCATGCGCCACGGCGGCTACGCCTTCGCGATCCCCGGCCAATACTTCCCTTTCTCTGGTCCTGACCACGCGTTGTTGCCTTCAGAATGGAGCTGGTCCGTCGCCGTCAACTTTGCGCACCGCCTGGGCGCGTGCCTGGTCACGGTCTCGCTCTTCGGCCTTGCGGTCAGCGTCTTCCGCCACGCCCCCGCCCGCCGACAGCTGGGCTCGTGGATGGCGCTTGTCCTCGTCACCCTCGGTGCGCAAATCCTCCTTGGCGCAGAAGTTATATTAACCAATAAAAACGCTAATGTCGCCACCGCCCACTTGCTCGCCGGGGCCTTTTTGCTTGCTTCCACCTGGCTTCTGACTTTCATTTCTTATCGGTCGAAATGGTGGCCGGCGGATGGTGTTGCTCAGCCCAGCCTGTCCTGATTTTCCGCCTTTCATCCCGTCGAATTTCCATGAGTTCCAAGGCCAGCGTGACTGCCGCATCCCTGCCCGCCGCACCCAGTGTAGCGCGGTCGCTGGCCGTATTCGGCGAATACTGGGAGCTGACCAAGCCGCGCCTGAGCATGTTGTCGGTCCTCACCGCCGTCGTCGGCTACCTCGCCGCAAAACCTGAACCGCATTTCGGCATTATCGCCTGTCTTCTCCTCGGCACCACCAGCGCGGCGTTTGGCGCGGGCGTGCTCAACCAATGGCTCGAACGCGAAATTGACGCGCGCATGGCCCGTACGCGCGGTCGCCCCCTGCCCTCTGGCGCGGTGTCGCCCAACGCGGCGCTGCTCTTCGGCCTCGCACTTTCTTCATTCGGTCCGCTCCTGCTTTGGTTCGGCGTCAACTCACTTTCCGCGCTCCTCGCGCTCGCCACGCTTGCCAGCTACCTGTTTGTTTACACGCCACTGAAGCGCCACACGCCCTGGTGCACCATTGTGGGCTCCATCCCCGGCGCGCTGCCTCCGCTCATCGGCTCCGCCGCCGCTTCCGGCGACATCAAGCCTCTCGGCTGGATTTTGTTTGGCGTCCTCTTTGCCTGGCAAATTCCCCATTTTCTCGCGCTCGCGTGGACGTATCGGCGCGACTACGCCCTCGGCGGTCTGCCCATGAGCACCGTCGTTGACCCCACTGGCTGCCGTGCCGCGCGTGTGTGCCTGCTCTTCACTTTTGCACTCGTCGTGTGCAGCGTGTTGCCTGTTGTGCTGGGATTAGCCAGTTGGATTTACGGACTTGTCGCGCTCGCCATCGGCGGCTGGTTTCTCCTGCGCGCCTGGCAATTTGCCCGCGCCACGGAAGCCGCGCGCGACCTTCCCGCCCGGCGGCTTTTCCTTGCCAGCCTAGCGTATCTGCCGCTGACCTTGGCGGTGCTCGTTATCGACCGATTGCTCGGATAAAGAAAATGTCTCTGGCTGATTTGCCGTTTCCGGAAATCAATGCCGTGCTTAACGGCACGGCCACGTTGCTCCTGACGGCCGGTTTCGTCCTCATCAAGCAAAAGCGCATCGCCGCCCATCGCGCCGTCATGCTCACGGCGTTCACCGTCTCGGTGATTTTTTTAATCAGCTACGTCGCCGGGAAAATTGCGCGCGGGCTGACCATGTTCGACGGACAGGGCTTTTGGCGTGAATTTTACTTCGTGCTGCTCATTTCGCACACCATCCTCGCCATCGTCATCGTCCCGCTGATTTTGCGCACTCTGTATCTGGCGATTAAAGGCGACTACGCCCGCCACCGTGCCTGGGCCAAATGGACCTTCCCCCTCTGGTATTACGTTTCCCTCACCGGCGTCCTCGTTTACTTCATGCTCTTCCAGTGGTTTCCGCACCACCAGGCGTGAATCACATCGCGCCCGCTTTGGCGGCGGCGGCGATTTTTTTGATGAGTTCGGTGGTGCTGTAGCCGGGAAGGAAAGGCATGAATTCAATTTTTGCGCCCACGGCCTGCAACGCGGCGCGCTCTCCGGGGTCGAGCTTGTCGAGGGTGTAATCACCGGCCTTCACATAAATATCGGGTTTCACTGCGCGGATTTCTGAGTCTAATCGCGGCGTGTCGAAAACAAAAACCGTGTCCACAAACTCCAGTGCGCCGAGGGCGTAGGCGCGCTCGACCGCCGGCTGCACCGGGCGCGTCGGCCCTTTGAGCGTGCGCACGCTGGCATCGCCATTGAGTGCAATGAACAGCGCCCCGCCCTTCTCCGCCGCCGCCCGCAAATAATGCAAATGCCCCGCGTGCAGGAGGTCAAACACTCCGTTCGTCAGCACAACCGTCTTCTTCGTCGCGCGCAATTTTTCCCGCCACGCCACGGCGTCAGCCAAGGAACGCAATTTGGGGTTGGTGAGCATGGACGGATTTCACCGCAAAAACATCAAAGAGGCGAAGAAAAAATTACATGTCGAAAAACTTCTTGGCTTTGGCGAAGAACGATTCGCTGACGGGTTGCTCGGCGTCGCCGCAAGCCTTGCCGAATTCCTCCAGTTTTTGCTTCTGCTCGGCGGTGAGTTTTTTCGGCACCTCGATTTCAACATGCACATACTGGTCGCCATGCCCGCCCTGGCGCAACGAGGGCATCCCACGCCCGCGCAGGCGCAGCTGCGTCCCGCTCGGTGTGCCGGGAGCAATCTTCACCTGCGCCTTGCCGGTGAGCGTCGGCACGTCCAGCGTCCCGCCGAGCGACGCGAGCGTGAATTTTATCGGCACGGTGCAGTGCAGGTCGTCGCCGTCGCGTTGGAACAAATCGTGTTCGTGCACATGGATGAAAATATACAAATCGCCTGCTTCCGCGCCGGGCCCGCCGGCTTCACCGCCGCTGCTCGAGCGCAGCTTCTGCCCGTTGTCCACCCCGGGTGGAATGCGCAGCTTCAGCTTCGTTGTTTCTTCGACGCGCCCGGCGCCGTGGCACTTCGCACACGGGTGTTCGATCATCGTGCCCTGCCCGTGGCAGTGCGGGCACGTCTGCCTCACGCTAAAAAACCCGCGCGAGATCATGACCTGGCCCGCGCCCCGGCAGGTCGGGCAGGTCTGCTTTCGCGAGCCCGGCTCGGCGCCGCTGCCCTGGCAGGCCGGACACTGCGCCGCCCGGCGGTATTTAATTTCCTTCTCCACGCCCGCCGCGGCCTCCTCGAGCGTGATTTCCACATCATACCGCAAATCACCCCCGCGCTGCGGCCCGCCACCGCCAAACAAGTCTTCGAATCCACTACCGCGAAACATCTCGCGGAAGACATCCATCGGATCATGGAAGCCGCCGCCCGGCCCGCGCGCACCCGCGTTCTGGAAGGCGGCATGACCGTAGCGGTCGTAGGCTGCACGCTTCTCCTCGTCGCTGAGCACCTCATAGGCATGGCCGATTTCCTTAAACTTCTCCTCGGCAGCTTTGTCGCCCGGATTTTTGTCGGGATGGTATTTGACGGCCAGACGGCGGTAGGCCTTTTTGATTTCCTCGCCGCTAGTCTCGCGGGAAACCTCCAGCAGTTCGTAATAGTCAACTCGGGTGGACATGTGGGAATAAATTTCTGAATGCGGAATGCTGATTGCTGAATTGTGGTAAATTCAACGACTCTTGCCATACTGGATTTTTTTCATTATTCAGCAATCAGAAATCAGCGTTTTGACCCAGCATTTCTGGCGACTCCCCTAACGTGAAACTCCCGCCCACTCAGCGCATTTCCCGGCGTAAGTTCATCCGCGACACTTCGTTGTCCGCGGCGGCGCTGGCTTGGGCGCAACGGCTTTGGGGTGCGGATGTCTCAGCGTCGCTCGCCTCTACTCCGGCCAAAAAACTCGGCGTGGCGCTGGCGGGCTTGGGGACTTATTCGACCGGCCAGCTCGGCCCGGCGCTCAAGGAAACTCAATTCTGCAAGCTTGTGGGCGTCATTACCCGGCGGCCAGAAATCGGCGCAAAATGGGCCAACGACTACGGCTTCCCCGCGAAGAACGTCTATAACTACGACACGATGGACAAACTGGCGGAAAACCCGGACATTGATGTCGTTTACGTCGTCACCCCAAACGGCCTGCACGCCGAGCATGTCGTCAAAGCCGCGAAGGCCGGCAAACATGTCATTTGCGAAAAACCGATGGCCAACTCCGTCGCCGAGTGCGACACGATGATCGCCGCCTGCCGCGACGCCAAACGCTCGCTTTCCATCGGCTATCGGATGCACTTCGATCCCTATCATCAAGAAATGATCAAGCTCGCGCAGGGCGAATTCAATCCATTCACCAAAATCGCCGCCGAATTCAGCTTCATGATGACGGTTCACCAGTGGCGCATTGAGAAAAAACTTTCCGGCGGCGGACCGCTGGTGGACATCGGCATCTACTCCTTCCACGCCGCATGCCTCGCCGCGAACGCGAACCCGTTAGCCGTCACCGCCAAGGAAATGCCCAAGAAACGCCCGGAGTTTTTCACCGAAGTCGAGGAAACCATCGAGTGGACGATGGAATTTCCCGGCGGCGCCACCGCCACCTGCCGCGCGAGCTACAACGACAACGTCAACCGCTTCCGCGCCGACAGCGCCAAGGGCTGGATTGAACTCAGCCCGGCCTATTCCTACACCGGCATCAAAGGCTCCACCAGCCGCGGCCCGCTCAATTTCCCACCGATGCGCCAGCAGGCGAAGCAGCTTGATGGCATTGCACGGTCCATCCTCGATAAAAAGGATTCCCCCGTGCCCGGCGAGCTAGGCCGGCGCGACATGGTCATCATGGCCGGCATCTACCAATCCGCCGCCACCGGCAAACGCGTCGAGTTGAAATATAGCTGAGGCAGTCCGCGCTTACTTGTGACCCTTGGGGCCGAAGCCGCGGCGGCGCTGCGAACTGTAACGCGCCAAGGCGTCGTTGATGACGCTCTCACTTGCCTCCACTTCCTGCATCTCGTCCACTTCAACCGTCTTGCCCTCGAGTTGTTTGTAGTCCTGAAAAAAGCGGCGCAGCATGGAAAGGCGATGCGCCGGCAATTCGCTGGCAGTGGTAAAACCGTTGTATTCCGGGTCGTTGACCGCCACGGCGAGGATTTTATGGTCGCGCTTGCCGCTATCGATCATCGTCATCAGCCCGATGGCGCGCGCCGCAACGAGCGTCAGAGGCGCCACGGCCTCCTGGCACAATACAAGCACGTCGAGAGGGTCATCGTCTTCTGCCAAAGTCTGCGGGATGAAGCCGTAGTTCGCCGGGTAATACACCGCCGAATAGAGGATGCGGTCGAGCTTCAGCAGGCCCGTCTCTTTGTCCAACTCATACTTTACGCTCGAGCCCATGGGGATCTCGACGACCGCCATAAACTCGCGGGGCAGCCGTTCGCCCGGGGTGACATCGTGCCAGGAATGCATGGACATGGAAGGGTGAATTTACCGTTTCAGTTTGCCGTTTCAGGTTATGCGCGAACATCGACTGTAAACCGAAAACCGCAAATCGCAAACTCATTCTGGTACTTCAGCTTCTTTTTCTTCCTCGTCCTCAATGATTCGGCAGATGCCCACCAGTTTGTCGTTGGGTTCGAGGCGCACAAGGCGCACGCCCTGCGCGACGCGGCCCGTCGTGCGAATGTCCTTCACCGGTGAACGCACGGCCTGGCCGGACGCCGTCAGCATCATGACTTCGTCGTTCTCGCGCACGCTCAACGCGCCCGCGACACCCGCCTCCGTCTTGATGGCGATGACACCCGAACCGCCGCGCGATTGCAAACGGAACACCGGTCCGTCCTCGTCGTCAAACGGCGTGCGCTTGCCAATGCCGTTGACGCCTGCAACCAGCAACGTGCAGGCCGGATCCACCACTTCCATGGCCTTGACGAGGTCGCCCTTGCCCAAACGCATGCCGATGACGCCCGTGGCGGGCCGGCCCATGGGCCGCGCATCCTCCTCTTGAAAGCGGATGGACATGCCTTCGGCGGAAATGATGACCACCTGGTTGCCAGCGACGACTTCCTTCACGGAGATGAGCACATCGCCCTGCTCAATGTTGATGGCGATGATGCCACCCTTGCGCACGTTGGCATACTCATTAAGCGCCGTCTTTTTGATCACGCCCTGTTGCGTGCAGAACATCAGGAACTTGCTCTCCTCTTCGAGCGATTTCACGCACAGCATGGCCGCGATTTTCTCGTCCTTCTGCATTTGCATGACGTTGGAAATCGCGCGGCCCTTGGACGTGCGCGTGCCCTCGGGGATTTCGTAAACTTTTTCAACATACACGCGCCCGATACTCGTGAAAAACATCATGAAGTCGTGCGTGCTCGCGGTGAAAAGGTGCTCAACGAAGTCTTCTTCGTGCTGCCCGGTGCCGATGACTCCCTTGCCACCGCGTTTTTGCGAGCGGTAGGCGCTCACCGCGGTGCGCTTGATGAAGCCCAGGTGCGAAACGGTGACGATACAGCCCTCATTGGCGATGACATCCTCCATCCGCAATTCGCCCTCGGCGGCCACCAAGCGGGTGCGTCGCGGCGACGGAAACTTGTCCTTCAACTCGCGCAACTCCTTTTTGATGACACCCAAAAGTTTTTTCTCGCTGCGGAGGATTTCGCGGTATTCCTCGGCCAGTCGCATCAGTTCCAGGTATTCTTCTTTGATTTTGTCCCGCTCGAGGCCGGTGAGCTGGTAAAGACGCAATTCAAGGATGGCGTTGGCCTGTTTTTCCGAAAGCGGATACTTCTTCATCAACTTCTCACGCGCCTCGTCCCGGTTGGAAGAAGCGCGGATGATTTTGACGAAGTCGTCGAGGTTGCTCAGCGCAATCTGGTAGCCTTCGAGAATGTGGGCGCGGTCCTCCACCTTGCGGAGCAAAAATTTCGTGCGGCGGGTGATGACATCGCGACGGTGCTCGATGTAGCAGTCCATCATCTCGCGGATGTTCATCTGCTTGGGCCGGCGCTTGTCCAACGCGAGCAGGATGACGCCAAAGGACGCCTCGAACTGAGTGTGCTTGTAGAGCTTGTTGACGACGACTTTCGCCGCCTCGCCGCGCTTAAGCTCAATGACGATGCGGGTCTTTTCGTCGGACTCATCGCGCAGGTCGGAAGCCTCGTCCAGTACCTTGTCGCGAATCAACCCGGCGATGGCCTGCGTCAACGTGGCGCGGTTGATGTTGTAAGGAATCTCGGTGATAACGATTTGCTCTTTGCCGCCCTTGAGTTCCTCGGTATGGCAGTCACCGCGAATACGGACAATGCCGCGGCCCGTGCGGAGGTAACTCTCAATGCCTTCCCGTCCGGCAATAATACCGCCGCTCGGGAAATCCGGCCCAGGGACCATCTTGATAAGTTCGTCCATGGACAGCTTCGGGTTGTCCATGATGGCGCAAATGGCGTCAATCAACTCGCCCAAATTGTGCGGTGGGATGTTCGTCGTCATACCGACGGCGATGCCCGTGGAACCGTTCATCAGCAAATTCGGCAGTCCGGAAGGCAGCACCAGCGGCTCGGTGGATTTCTCGTCGTAATTGGGGCCAAAATCCACCGTGTCCTCGTCAATGCCACGCAATAGCTCCTCGGCAATCGCAGTCAGGCGGCACTCGGTGTAGCGGTAAGCGGCGGGCGGGTCGCCGTCCACGGAGCCAAAGTTGCCCTGCGGATCAACCAGCGGGTAAGCCATGACCCACGTCTGCGCCATGCGCACCAGGGTATCGTACACCGAGCTGTCACCGTGCGGGTGGTAAGTCTTCAGCACTTCACCAACCACGCCGGCGCACTTCGTGGTTGAGCGGTTATGCAGCAGCCCTTCACGCAGCATCGCGTAGAGCACCCGACGCTGAACGGGCTTGAGTCCGTCGCGCACGTCCGGCAAGGCCCGCGAAATGATGACCGACATCGAATAATCGATGTAGGCCGTCTGCATGATGTCCGTGATGCTCGTCGGTTGAAGTTTTTCTTTCTCGGTGTACATTGAAATGAAATAATAAAATAAGAAATCGGGTTATCGAGCAGGCGCGAAACCTTACACGTCGAGATACGACGTGTTCAGCGCGTTGTCCTCAATAAAGGCGCGGCGATTGGGCACATCTTCGCCCATGAGCATGGTGAAGATGTTGTCGGCCTCGGCGGCGTCCTTGATGTCCACCTTGAGCAAGCGGCGCGTATTCGGGTCCATCGTCGTGTCGAAGAGCTGTTTCGGGTTCATTTCCCCCAGGCCTTTGTAGCGCTGGATGGTCAGCCCACGGCGGCCCAATTCGCGAATTTTCGGCACGAGCTCAAGAATGGTGTGCAACGGCGTGGGCGCGGCATCCTTCTTTTCGATGGTCGTTTCGATGAGGTGGTAGCGCGGCTCCTCCGTCGGGGTGAACTGCTTCACGTCCAAACCGATTTTGGTGAGTTCCTTCAGGCTTTTGCTCATCTCCGCGCCCTCATAGATCTCGTAAACATTGATGCGCTGTTGCACCGTGATGCCTTTCGATTCGATTTCACGCTGTACTCCCGAGGAGCTGAAAATGTCCTCCTGTAATTGCATCTCGGTGTAAAAGCGCACGCGGGCGTCATCGTCCTTGAGGTAGCGGAATTCCTCCTGGTTGCCCGTGCGCACGCGGGCAATGTATTTCGGCAGCACGCTGCCGTCCCCATTGCGCTGATCCAGATAAGAATGCAACGGGCAGCCATAGCGCGTTACCCCCGCACCAAGAGCTTCGAGCCGCGCAAGCGCTTCGACAATTTTATCCACTTTTGCGGGTGGAAAATCATGCTTGTCGCGTAAACGGTGCAGCGTCACCTCCTCGGAGCCAAGTTCGAGCAAGATGCGGTTCAATTCCGGGTCGTTGTCCACGTATTGTTCACGTTTCTTGCGTTTAATTTTATACAGCGGCGGCTGGGCGATATAAATATAGCCGCTGTCAATGAGTCCTTTCATCTGGCGGAAGAAGAACGTCAGCAACAAAGTGCGAATGTGCGAGCCGTCCACGTCGGCGTCCGTCATCAGAATAATCTTATGGTAGCGGGCCTTGCCGAGGTTGAAGCCGCCTTCGGCCTCCTGGCCAATGCCCGTACCAAGTGCCGTGATGAGAGTGAGAATTTCCTGATTATTGAGCACCTTGTCCAACCGCGCCTTCTCGACATTAAGCAGTTTGCCGCGGATGGGCAGTATGGCCTGGTAGCGACGATCGCGCCCTTGCTTGGCTGAGCCACCGGCGGAGTCGCCCTCGACAATATAGATCTCACAAACTTTGGGGTCGCTTTCCGAACAGTCCGCCAGTTTGCCGGGTAGTCCGCCGCTGGTCAGTGCGCTCTTGCGCACGGTGTCGCGAGCCTTGCGGGCGGCTTCCCGCGCGCGGGCGGCATTAAGCACCTTGTCGATGACCTTGCGGGCGATGGGTGGGTTCGTCTCAAAGAAAAATTTCAGTTTGTCGCCGACGATTTTCTGCACAATGCCGTCCACCTCGCCGTTGGAGAGCTTGGTCTTGGTCTGCCCCTCAAAGCGCGGTTCCGGCACCTTGACGGCGATGACCGCCGTCAGCCCCTCGCGGGTATCCTCGCCCTGGATGGCCGGGTCCTTTTCCTTCAGCAAATTATTCGCCTTCGCGTAATTGTTGATGACGCGGGTGAGCGCGGTGCGGAAGCCGGAAAGGTGCGTACCGCCCTCGAGGTTAAAAATGGAATTTGCGTAGGCGTAAATTTGCTCGGCAAAACCGTCGTTGAACTGCAATGCCACGTCCACGATGATTTTCTTGTCCGGTTTGCTTTCGTCCGCTGCAGCTTCGTCGTGCAGCACGATGACTTTCGGGTGCACCGCCGTCTTGTTGCGGTTGAGAAACTGCACATATTCCTCAATGCCATCCTTGAACTGGAAAACCTCGCTCTTCGGTGTTCCGCGCTCGTCAATCAACTCGATGCGGATGCCGGGATTCAAAAACGCCAGCTCGCGCAACCGCTTGGCGAGAATTTCCCATTTGAATTCGCGGGTGAGGAGGAAAATTTCCGGATCGGGCATATACGTGATTTTGGTGCCCGTCTTCTTGCTTTTGCCGATGACCTTAAGGTTCTGCGTCTTGATGCCGCGCTTGAACGCAATGTGGTAAACCGACCCTTCGCGCGAAACCTCCGCCTCAAACCATTCTGCCACCGCGTTCACGCACTTTGCGCCGACGCCGTGCAACCCGCCGGAAACCACATACGCCCCCTTGCCAAATTTCCCGCCCGCGTGCAAATTCGTCAACACCAGCTCAATCGCGGGCATTTTGTATTTCGCGTGCATATCCACCGGAATCCCGCGCCCGTCATCTTCCACCGAGCACGACCCATCGAGGTGGATCACCACCTTGATATTGTTGCAATATGGCTTGCCGTCCTTGTCCTGCGCCAAATGTTCGTCAATCGAGTTGTCCATGATCTCGAAGACGCAGTGGTGCAGCCCCCGCTCTCCGGTGTCGCCGATATACATGTCGGGCCGCTTGCGGACGCCCTCCAGACCCTCCAGTTTCTCGATTTTGGAAGCGTCGTAACTCTCGTTTTCTGCGGGTTTTTGGGTCGTTTTTTTGTCGGACATGTGTGTAAAGAATTAAGCTAACAAACAGGTGCGCAAAAGCCACAAAAAAGTGAGCAAAAATCGCACTTTTTTTGCCTAAAAAACCACTTTGTCTTCCAACCTGTTTTTCAGGCTTCCCTTCTCGATTTCAGGCCCTACCTTCTCCTTTTGCTCGCTGTCGCATTTTTCATTCTACATTTTTCATTTTTCATTATGGAAGTTATTGATTCACAAGGCTATAAAATACATTCTTGGCGCATCGGTTCCTCCACCTTCCGCGCCTTGCCTGAAGTCGGCGCCCGGTTGATGGACTGGCAGATCGCCGTCGCCGGTGCAGCACCCCGGCCCGTCCTCCATTGGCCCGACAAACCCGACCTCGCCAACCCTGCCAAAATCCGCGGCGGCAACCCCATCCTTTTCCCCTTCGTCGCCCGCACTTTTGACCAGGGTCAAATCGGCTTTTGGCGCGCTCCGGATGGCACTCGCCGCCCCATGCCCATGCACGGCTTTGCCCGCGATGGAAAATTCACCGTTGCGCACGCCGACGATACCGGTTTCACCGCGATTTTGCAACCTTCCGACGCCGCGCGCGAAGCCTACCCCTTCGATTACCAGTTCTCCGT
>Ga0206999_10018_pt1 | contig 45563 bp, 37 predicted proteins | sample Alteio_BWMinCont_92_FD_153482 | JGI IMG/M metagenome (GOLD analysis project Ga0206999, IMG submission 153482) | Enriched cells from forest soil in Barre Woods Harvard Forest LTER site, Petersham, Massachusetts, United States -... | ecosystem: Environmental > Terrestrial > Soil > Temperate forest >...
CGACAAACTTCTCATACTCGGCGGCGGAAAGCAGGCGATCCAATTCGCTTGGATTCTTCAGCGTAAGCTTAAGCATCCACGAGCCATGAGCATTTTCATTAACCTTCTCGGGGGACGTGGCCAATTCCGCGTTGATCTCGGTCACGGTTCCAGAAGCGGGAGCAAACAGGTCCGACACGGCTTTCACCGACTCGACCGTGCCAAACGTTTTGCCGGCGGTGAGTTCGGCGCCCACTTTAGGGGTCTCGACAAATACAATGTCTCCCAGCGACTGTTGCGCGTAGTCAGTGATGCCGACCGTGCCAGTGGTCCCATTCACCTCAATCCACTCGTGCTCTTTCGTATATTTGCGATCTGTCGGGTAGGCCATACCAGCTTCTAGCTCCTAGCTTCTAGCAAATTCCTGCGGGCTGCTTTGTGTCCCTCGGTGGTTATGCAGTTTTCTTTGGTCGCTTATAAAAAGGAGTCGGCACTACCACCGCCCCTACGCCTTGACCTCGAATCTCAACCTTAACCGCCGTACCCACCGCGGCCAACTCCCGCGGCACATAGGACAGCGCAATATTTTTCTTCAAGAACGGCGCGGGAGATCCACTTGTAACGTAACCAATTTCGCAACCACCGCCGTCGAGCACTTTGTATCCGTCGCGGGCGATGCCGCGTTCCGTCATCTCCAGGCCAACCAGAGTTCGCTTTACGCCAGCGGCTTTCGCTTTCTCCAGTGCCGCCCGCCCCATGAATTCCGGCTTCTCCATTTTGCAGAACCGGTCAAGCCCCGCTTCCCAGACATTAATGGTATCGGAAATTTCATGCCCGTAGAGTGGCAGCTTGCCTTCCAGGCGTAGCGTGTTGCGCGCCCCAAGTCCGCAAGGCACGACGCTGAACTCCCTACCCGCAACGAGAACCTCATTCCACACGCGCGCGCTGGTGGCTTCGTCGGCGGGGACGTAAATCTCAAATCCATCTTCGGCGGTATATCCCGTACGGCCCATCAGAATATGGTTCAGGCCGCACAGCTTGCCGCGCGTCACCCAGTAAAACTTCACCGCGCTCAGATCGGCGTCGGTGAGCTTCTGCAGAAGATTCACGCCCTTCGGCCCCTGGATCGCAATCTGCGTGTAGTCATCGGAAAGATTTTGCACCACGCAGTCGAACTCGTGCGTGTTGGCGCGCACCCAGCTGAAATCCTTTTCCCGCGTGCCGGCATTAATGACCAGAAGATATTCGTCCTCGTCAAGGCGATGGACGATCACGTCATCGACAAACGTTCCCTCCGGATAGAGCAGTGCGGAATATTGCGCCTGGCCGACAGCCAGCCGCGAAGCATCATTCATCGAGATATGCTGCACCGCGGCCAGAGCCTGCGGTCCGGCCAGGCGAATGTCGCCCATGTGGCTGACATCGAAGATGCCAACCGCGGTGCGCACGGCCGTGTGCTCGGCAATAATCCCACCGCCGAGCGACGCGGGATATTCCACGGGCATCTCCCAGCCGTTGAACTCCACCATCTTCGCGCCCATCTGGCGATGGACGGCGTGCAGCGCAGTTTTGCGGATGGCGGGCGTCGCCTCAACCAAAGACAAAATAGACCCCAATCGGCGGACCGTGGCTGGCCCGCCGGGATAGCTGTGAGTATTTACCGTATCACGCGCTTTTTCTGCGGGTCAAACCGAAGAGGCATTCGTGCGTAGAGTGCGAGAGTTTCGAAAACAATTCCAGCGGGAGTCATCCTGACCGAAGCCATTCTTCAGGCGGAGGGAAGGACCTTCGACGGAGGGCAGCATCGCGCCAGGGCGGGTTCCTAGAGAGATCGCTCCCCCGGCGGAAAAGAGCCGGGGATGACGCCTTCCAGAAGGAACCGCCAAGCCTGACATTCTAACGCCCGAACTCGACCGTCACCCGCGCTCCCGCAGCCACGCGCGTGCCGGCGGCGGGAGTCTGCTGGCGGGCGACGCCGCTGCCGACGGCATCCAGTTCCAACCCAATTTCCTGAGCAGACTCAACGGCGCCACGCACTGTTTTTCCTACGAATGACGGGACTTCGATGCCACCTTGCTCGACGTCCAGCACTACGGTGCCGCTGGAGGGCAGTCTTACTGGGGCTGCGATTCCTGGTTCTGGAGTCTTCGACGAAATCGCCGGACGGTCAGACGTTGGGAGTAAATTTCGCGAAACCGGCTCACGCATTGCCGCTTGCACGACATCTCCGTCGCTGCCGACATGGGCGGGCATGGGCGATTGCGCCAAACTGGGCGACTTCGTCGACTCGGAAGAATCGCCGTTCACTTCCGCGGTCTCCAACGTCTCGCCGGGATGATCTGGAGTGCCTTCCTCCAAATCTTTATCTTTCATTTTTGCCAGCAGCAGTTGATGCTGAGGGGCGAGCGGCAGATCGTGCGGCACGTGCCAATACTCGAGAACTTGCTGCGAAATGCGGCGAAACACTGGCGCCGCTATCTGGCCGCCCTGGTGGAGCCCTACCGCCGAATCCAAAATCACCGCAACCACGAGCTGCGGATTGTTCAAAGGGGCGAATCCGGCAAACGATCCGATATATTTTGTTTTCGAATAGACTCCCGTCGCCGGATCAACTTTCTGCCCGGTGCCGGTCTTTCCCGCCGAAGTGTAGCCTTCGAGAATCGCCTTGCGGCCGGTGCCCTCAAGCACGACTTTCTGCATCATCGAGCGCATCTCCGCGGCGGTATAGGAAGAAATCACGCGATGCGATGCCCCGGGGTGAAAGGCGACCGTCTGCAGAGTGCCGCGCGGCTGTACCCTGCCGGCCACGATGCGCGGTGCAACCCACACACCGTCATTCGCAAAGGTCGAGACGAGGCTGGTCAACTGGAGAGGCGAAATACCGATCTCCTGTCCCATGGAGATAGCGGCGATCGAAACTTTCGACCAGCGGCTCACGGGCTTGGTCATTCCGCGGGTTTCGCCGGGCAACTCGATCCCGGTCTGCTGGCCGAATCCGAAGGCGCGAATGTATTTGTAGAAACGGTCTTCGCCCAGGCGCAGCGCAATTTTGATCGAGCCCACATCGCTCGATTCCGCCAGCACGCCCCACACCGGCAGCAAGCCGTGCGGCTTCGAATCACGGATGCGCATCCCGTTGTAAACGATCGATCCCATCTGGCAGTCGAACACTTCGTCCGGGTTCGTGACTTTCTCTTCCAGCGCCGCCGAAATCGTGACCAGCTTGAAAGTCGATCCCGGCTCATACGCGTAACTCACGGCCCGGTTGGTCAGCGCGCCGGGAGTAATCTGCTTGCGCAAATTCGGATTGAAGGTTGGCCGGTTGGCCAGCGCCAGGATTTCTCCCGTGTGCGGGTTCTCGACAATCACGGTCCCCGCGATGGCCTGCGTGTCGTGAATTGCCTGGTCCAGTTCTTTTTCGGCGATGTACTGGATATTTTTGTCGAGGGTCAACACCAGATTTTCGCCCGGGTCGGGCTGGGTCTCGACATCGGCGAACCACTGTCGGCGGGCGTCGACCGAGATGAACATCTTCCCCGCGCGCCCTCGCAGTTCGTCCTCGAATTCGTGCTCAATGCCGCTTTGCCCGGAATCCTCCATGCCCACCGAACCCAGCACCTGCGCGGCCAGATCGCGCGCCGGATAAAAGCGCTTCGGCTCTTTCTGAAAATGAATGCCCTGCAGTTTCAGGGAGTTGATGCGTTGGATGGTCTCGTCGTTGGCCTTGCGCGCCACCCAGCAAAACGTCTTGTGCGCCCGGCAGTCCGCCAGAACCACGTTGTAATCATCGCCAGTGATGCGCGTAATGAGAGAAACCGCCGTGGGAAGATCCTTGACTTCTGTGGGCACGGCGAATGCGGAATCGACCAGAACCGACATGGCCAACTCGTGGCCGGCGCGGTCATAGATCACTCCGCGCTTGGCAGCCAGCGGAATGGCGCGCTGTTGCTGATGTCCAGCCTGCTTTACAAACTTGCCATAGCTGAAAATCTGCAGAAACACCAGCCGCCCGCAAATCGCGACACACCACAGCACGAGCACGGCACCGAGTAGGTAGAGACGGGAGTTGTTGCCGGAATAAGAATGGGCGGTTGCCATGACTATTGCTCTTTTGCGCCAGAGACAACCATGGCGTCCCACCCGTCAGGCGGACCGCCAACTAAGTCCTGGTAGCGCCAGGTCTCTGAACCGGCCGTGCCGAGCGCAGCTCGGCTGCCTCCCGCCTGCGCCCTTAGCGCCCCGGAATCACCATCACCGGAGTGGCGCTCGCCATCACCGGGCCTTGCCCATCGCCCGAAGCCACGTCCAGGCGGATCACTTGTCCAGGCTCTGGCGGGACCAGGCCGATGCGCCGCGCCAGCACGTCGATGCGTTCCGGATCGCGCAGCGAGGCATCTTCCAGGCGCAGGGCATGATTCATCTCGATGCGCTCGCTGAGTTCGCGCTTGGCCGATTCAATCTGGTAACCGTACTCGATTGCCTTGAAGTGCTGCCAGGCATAGGTAAAGACCAGCAGGAACAGGCAAGCCAGTGCGGTACCAAATTGCTTCATCTCGCGGTTACGCCGCGGATCTTCGACCTTGACCAGTCGAGAATTGTCGATCGCCTTGGAGAAGTAGATCTCGGGGGTACCTGTCCAAAACGATCGACGCCCAGCCACCGGAACCGCGCTACGAATTGTTGCCGCCGCTGCCGCCATTATGCCGCCCCCATGAAAACCTGGTCACTTTGTGTCGCCGGAATCTGCATGGCGAAAATGGCATGCAGTTCCTGCTGGTCGGCGGCTTCCTGCTGTTGCCCCGCCCCCTCGACCCGCTCTACGGTTGCCATTAAATCCCCGATCAACGTTCCCGTGTGCATTGTGCCCTTGTTCATTTCCCGCTACCTCAATTTTGGATTCCTACCACGGAACCCTGTTTCCGGCGTCCGCTCTCGGCCTCCGGCAACACCATTGCTTCCCGCTACAGCGGATCTTTGTCCGCCTTGGCCTGAATCTTGAAGGCCCGGCACGCCATTACAGCTGTGCCGGGAACTCCGGCAGGTTTTCCGGAGCCAAACTCCGAAAGCCAGCTTCTGGCTTCCGCGTTCCGGCTTTAGGCATTTCTTCCCGCTTCGTTTTTTCCCCAAAGCCGAGAGCCAAAGCCAGTTTCAAATTCTTTCCGCCGCCCGCAATTTCGCGCTGCGTGCCCGCGGATTGCGATCGTTCTCTAATTCAGTTGCCGTTACCGGCTTCTTGGTTAGAACACGAAAGTACTTGTTCTGTACCGCGCCCTCGCGGAAGGCATCCTTTACGATACGATCCTCCAGCGAGTGAAAACTGATCACCACCACTCTCCCCCCTGGCTTCAGAATCCGCGGCGCCGCTTCGAGCAGCGCCCGCAAATCGTCCAGTTCCCGGTTTACGAAGATTCGCAGAGCTTGAAAGGTTCGGGTCGCCGGATGAATTCGCCGCTTTTCCGAATTCATTGGCCGGGCCGCGGCTGATATGACGTCCGCAAGATGTGCGGTAGATCGTATCGGCCGCGACCGGCAAATGGCTCTGGCGATTCTCCGCGACCTCCTTTCCTCTCCGAATTCGTAAATCACATCGGCAAGCTGTCGCTCGTCGAGGTGGTTTACCACTTGTTCGGCGCTACGCTCCGACTGCGGGTCCATCCGCATGTCGAGCGGTCCATCCGCCTGAAAACTAAATCCGCGAGTCGCATCGTCCAACTGCAGGCTGCTGACTCCGACGTCGGCCAGAATTCCGTCGATCGTCGCTGGCCGCTGGCCTTTCGCAATCTCCGCAAAAGACCGATGCAGCAACGTGATCGTCGGCCAGTCCTCACCTCGCATCAGCCCTTCGCGGGCCATCTTCAGCGCTGCCGGATCCTTATCGAGGCCAATCAAATGTCCCGGTGCGCCGAGGCGTTTTGCGATTTCGTAACCGTGTCCGCCCAAGCCCACCGTGGCGTCGATAAAGGTCCCACCGCGCCGCACGGCTAAAAAGTCGATCGCTTCTTTTAAAAGAACGGGAACATGGATCGCTCTTCCACCACCATGCCCAACCCCCTGAGGGGTGTCTGTTGATCCCTCGCCCACTAGATGCCCAGTTCGTCGAGCGTCTTCTCATCGTCAGGCGTGAACTTTTCTTCCTCGATCTCCCGCTTGAACAGCTCCAGGTTCCTGACCACGAGATATGTCAAGTTCCCCAGAACCGCTACCTCGCCCTTGATCTGCCCGGTCTCCCGCAACAGCTGCGGCAGCAATAACCGCCCCTGCCCGTCCATCTCGACCTGTTGCCCGTAGTAGTTTGTCCGGTCCAGAAACTTTTTCTTCGTGGGATTGAAATTGGAGAGCCCTGCCAGTTTCTGCTCGATCCGCTCCCACTCCTCGAAGGGATACACTTGAGCAACCTTCCCATCCTGACTTGTGATGTAGAATTGTGCTCCGTATTTCTCGTCGATCACCCGCTTGAACTCGGCCGGGACCTTGAGCCGTCCTTTTTCGTCGACCCGGGTTGGATGATTGCCGCGAAACATGTCTAGAGCCCCTACGAAGGCCCGCTCCCTTGCTCGGAGTGTTCCTTCTAGCCATCAGCACAGCAACCAAGGAGGGCAAAGTGGCGCAAAGATCAAGCAAAGTCGGGCGAGTCGGGCTGTCTGTCGTGCTTTCGGGTCGGTTTTCCACCGGCTCCTCGTTTTCAGCTCCAGCGTCCCACTGTCCTTACGATGATTACCACTTGACTCCACTTTATACCACATCTTAACGCTAAGTCTTTTATTGTCAAGCAGGAACTTGAGGTTGCCTAACCCACTTCGACAGTGATTTGGGAAAGTACGAAGGCTTGTGGTTGACCAATCGAGCGACCACAAGGGGTTGGGTTTATGGCTTTGGTTCTTTCGCTATTATTTCGCTCAGATTTTTCTTGATCTCCGCCACTGGCGCGGATTTTCCTGTGGAAAAATACCCATGGGTTATCCAAGGCCTGTCGGCCCCGGCAACGATCCATTGATTTTGATCGCTTTTTTGCGGCGCCCCGTGAAATTAGCGTGATGAGGCTCAATTGTTAAATCGAAGTGATTGGCCGTCAGAACAGAGGGTGAGTGGTCCATAACCTGGGCATCGGCCTGGTTGAACTTTCCCTCAACGGCGGCGGCGATGCCTACTGCAGCAACTCCCTGGACAAAGCGGCGCCGCGTCAGTGTCAAACTGTGATCTTTTTCTGGTGTGGCCATGATCGATCGCTTTCTATGAATGCATTTCGACTTAATCGTCGACTACTGGCCAACCAAGTCCTAGCCGAGTCTGCGAGAGTAACCACCGCGGCACCCAACATGATGGCGTCCTTGATGATCAGCCGGCCAGCTCCCGAGAGATAGGGGAATCCGTGTGTGGAAGCTCCCAATGCAGGAACCCATGCCTCAGGAGTGGTCACTAAGAATGACAGCGTTGTAAGGGACATCAGAATAAGAAGGAAGCTACCCACTGCGGAAACTTGCGGCAGGACCGGATACGCCGCGATCAGCACCCCAATCAGAACGATCACGACTCCCAACCCATGGGAAAACGAGTAGGTTCCATTCGATTTGTGCCACTGCTGATGAGCTGGGATGACTTCACCTTCCTTGTTCATGTACTGGTGATATTCCGGAGCCGGATAATGATAGAAAAAGCTCATCAGCGGACTGTTAGCCACCAGCGGCACAATGCCGTCTGCCTCATAATCGGCGAATTTCAACCCGCCAATCCAGCACAGCACGATGATCAGTCCCAAGCGCAGCAGACCCATGCCAACGCGGTCGAGTCTTGCCGCCTGCTCGTAGATACGCCTCACCACGGACTCCGGCGCGGAATACGTGCTAACGGCAGTGCTGACTTGTGTAGACATAATGGTTCTCCATTTCTCAGCGCTCGATTAAGTCCGGCGAAAAGCTTTCCTGGTTGAATCATCCCGTCGAATCGCCATGACCCACCCGTTAACAAGACGCTGCAAATCACTTTCCACTCGGCCCAGAAACCGCAAATACATGACCTATCAATGAATTCGTAAAGGCGGCAGCGTCGCTCTCCAACTTTCACCATTGCACTGTCAATTAACGGTCATGCTGTCGAAATCCGGACTGGAAATACTGACCCAATTCTCTATTTCCGTTTAGGAACAGTCTTCTAAACCCCGTAGTAGTAGCGTACCGAGTCAAGCCCGATTTTCCTTGACTCTACAGATCGTTGGGCTGCGCCAGGGACGCCATAATAATTCCGGGTTTTGCTCATGAATTGGTCATGGGTATCCCAGACGCTATCGCAGCAGTGACTCACAGCTCCACGCGTTGTAGTCGTAAAGAATTCGCTATCACCGACACTGAACTGAAGCTCATCGCTGCCGCCGCAATCATGGGGCTAAGCAACACCCCAAACACCGGATAAAGAGCGCCGGCCGCCAGCGGTATGCCAGCCGCGTTGTAGATGAACGCGAAGAATAGGTTTTGTCGTATGTTCTTCATCGTTGCGCGCCCCAGTTGCCGCGCTCGAACGATGCCTCGCAAATCGCCCTTGACCAGAGTCACGCCTCCGCTCTCGATCGCAACATCTGTGCCAGTTCCCATTGCGATACCCACGTCTGCCTGTGCCAGTGCCGGTGCATCATTGATGCCGTCGCCCGCCATCGCCACGACACGCCCTTCTGACTGAAGGCGCTTAACGACTTCTAACTTGTAGTCTGGCAGCACCTCTGCTTCGAATTCATCTAATCTGAGTTTCTTTGCAACCGCGGCTGCCGTGATTTGATTGTCGCCGGTCAACATCACCACGCGGATCCGTTCCTCTCGCAAAACAGAAAGCGCTCCTGGCGCTGACGGTTTGATAGGATCAGCAACTCCGAGCAGTCCGGCCGGTTTGCCATCCAGGGCCACAAACATCACAGTTTGCCCGTCATGGCGCAATTGGTTCGCGCGATCCTCGATAGGTTGACTATCAATATTGAGCTCGCGCAGGAGCCGTTCATTTCCGGCAACAATTTCGCGACCCTCGACTTTACCCCTAATTCCCCTACCAGTCAGTGATTCGAAACTCGCGCTGTTTGTTAATTGGAGACCGCGTTCAAGCGCCCCGTGAACGATGGCGTGCCCGAGCGGATGCTCACTGCCACGCTCCAGCGTTGCAGTGAGTCGCAGCAATTCCGACTCGTTCTCTCCGGGTAAGCCGACGACGGAGACAAGTTGCGGCCGACCCTCAGTCAGGGTGCCTGTTTTGTCGACGACAAGGGTGTCAACTTTTTCGAGGGCTTCCAGTGCTTCTGCATTCTTGATGAGGACGCCTGCACTGGCTCCCCGTCCCGTTCCAGCCACGATGGCCATTGGTGTAGCGAGCCCCAATGCACATGGACAAGCAATGATTAGAACCGCCACCGCATTTACCAGACCAAAAGCCAAACGAGGTTCGGGTCCCAATATTGCCCATCCTGCGAACGTCAGCACAGCAGCCGCAATCACGGCGGGCACAAAATATGACGAAACCTTGTCCGCCAATCCCTGGATTGGCGCCCGGCTGCGCTGTGCTTCGCTGACTAAACGAACGATTTGGGCCAGTAGCGTCTCGCTTCCGACCATCTCTGCCCGCATGATGAAGGTCCCTGTTCCGTTTACCGTCCCGCCGATTACACGACTTTCCGCTTCCTTCTCCACCGGGATCGGCTCGCCCGTGATCATGGACTCATCGATGGTGCTTACGCCTTCCACAATGGTTCCATCGACCGGCACTTTTTCACCCGGCCGGATCCGCAGGCGATCTCCAACCTGCACCTCGTCGAGGCTTACGTCCTCTTCGCGGCCACTCTTACTGACTCTGCGTGCCATCTTCGGAGATAACTCGAGCAGAGCTCGGATCGCGGCATTCGTTCGGGTGCGTGCCCGCAATTCCAGTATTTGCCCAAGGAGCACTAGCACTGTAATAGCAGCGGCAACTTCGAAATACAGCTCGGGCGTGCCGCCGGGTCCTCGGAATGAACTAGGAAAAATGCCCGGAACGACGGTTGCAACAGTGCTGTATGCGTAGGCGACTCCGATGCCCATCCCGATCAGTGTGAACATGTTGAGACTGCGGTTCAGGATTGAGTTCCAGCCGCGTTCAAAAAACGGCCATCCTCCCCACAGCACCACGGGGGTTGCCAAGACCAGTTCGATCCAAGTCATCAACCGTGGTGCGATTGCGTGCGTGAGCGGCTGCCCCGGAACGGAATTCGCCATCCCGATAAAAATCAGTGGGACACTGACAGCGAGGCTGATCCAGAACCGACGCGTCATATCTTGCAGCTCGGGGCTCTGCCCTTCATCGGCTGGAGCCATAACGCGAGGTTCAAGCGCCATACCACAGATTGGGCAAGCTCCGGGCCCAGCCTGCACGACGTCCGGATGCATCGGGCATGTGTACTCGGTACGAATCACCGATCGCGGTGTCTCCGGTTCAAGCGTCATGCCGCATTTGGGACAGGATCCTGGCTTGTTGGAGCGCACGTCCGGGTCCATCGGACACACATAAGTCCCAGTGCTTTGCTCTTTGCCATTCTTGCTGCCGGGGTATGAGTAATCTGGTACACGCGAGCGCGCTGTCAATGCTGATTTTGGCTTTTCAGCTTTGATGTAGTCGGCCGGCCTCTCTGAAAACTTGTGCTCACATCCGGGGCTGCAGAAGTAATAGCGTTCTCCCTCGTGATGGCGCATGTACTTGGTTTTTTCGGGATTTACGTCCATTTTGCAAACCGGATCTTTGACTGTCGTTGCCGTGGTCATATAACTCCTGATCTGTACTCCTGCTCGATGAGGGGAGTCTCTGATTTATCTTCTTCTGTCATCCCTGCAGACGGACATGCTGTCAAAACCTTACAGTTCCTTTTGCCTTCATCGACTGGGTAGTATCCTGACCTCGTGGACGGAACACACTCGAATTTGTCGGCAGAAGCTCTTCATAGACTGCTGGGAAACCAGCGGATATTTGTGGCTTTTGTTGAGAAACATGTTCACACCAGGGAGATCGCGGAAGACATCGTGCAAAACGCTTTCCTGCGCGCTCTCGAACGAGGTGGAGCGCTGGAGAAAGAAGAGTCCGTGGTTGCCTGGTTCTATAGGATGCTTCGCAACGCGGTCATCGATCACTATCGAAAGCACGCTTCGAACGAACGTGCTCTCGAGAGTTGGGCAGCGGAGTTCGAGCGGAATATTGTCTTGCCAGAGCCACTCAAGAATGAGGTTTGTCACTGCGTTGGAGCGCTATTCGCTGGTTTGAAACCTGAGTACCGAGATGCCTTGGAGCAAGTGGATTTGGAGGAGGGCTCACTGCGGGACTTGGCTGAGCGGGCTGGAATAAGCGAAAACAATGCAGCCGTCCGTATCCACCGGGCTCGCCGCGCCCTTCTAAATGAAGTGCAAATGACCTGCAACGCCTGTGCGAAGCACGGATGTCTTGACTGCGACTGTAAGTAGCTGGCCGGAAAACCCCCGAGAGCACGAGGGGCGCGGCCAGAGCCCGTCCAAAATTTTAGAACCAAAGGACGCATAGAGCACCGTCGCTCTCCTTGCTCGTGAGGAACGAGGGCCGCTTTAGTTTTCGGACCAGTTCGGGAAGGGATTGCGAGTTGAATCGCGGAATGCGGTGATTAAGGTCGCGGATGCACGAGCGGCGCTAGAATCCATACCGTACTGCTCAGTCCGCCGTCAGGATGACGCATGTGTTGAAGCACAACGACGCATTGGAAAGCGGCTGTACCTCCGCCGATATTCGTCCCAGCGCCTGGCTCCAGCGCCCACTGCTCATGATCAAGGTGACGGATCCCATCGGACTCCAAGGCCCCCTGGCGCATGCGCGCACGAAACTCTTCCGTCGTCACTGGACTGCGGCCAACGCCAAGCACCTCGAAGCTGCGCGGCACGCAGCCGACAACATCGTGCCCAGCGCGACTGTCGGAGAGGTTGCGTGCTTGAGATTCTGAGGAAAGTTGCGGCGCCTGTATTGATCTGAATTTCCTCTGCTACGATTCAATCACAGGGCAGGGACAGCGCTCTGGATTGGTATTTGCGGCTAAAGGACAATTTTGGATGGCGATTTAGCTTGGTGTCCATGGTGTCCATTAAGCTCGGAATTTGGTTCTATGGGGTGAAATGAACGACGCAGGCGAAACGATTGAACGTGAGGAAAGCCGGTAAACACGACAGTTTCCAAAAACAGTAAGAAAACACACAGGGGACGTAGTTCAGTTGGTTAGAACGCTGCCCTGACACCGACTCTACCTCTTCCCACATTCCTTCCTGCATATCACTGTCCGAGATCCTTACCGAGTAGCCTCTGCCTTAGCCAGCACCACCGCCGACCTCCTGGACGCCTCTTCGTAGTATCGCACCATGCGCTGCGGCTCCTCCGCCTTGTAAGGTGCCAGATTGTGCGCCCACCGAAACCCGATCGGCTGATACCAAAGCTCCGCCTCTCCAATGAACGGTCCAGTTGCGTTCCCGGTCGAGACCACGTAGCGCACCGAGCTTCCACTGTCTGTGAATCCTGGATCGTCGAACGCATCGCCGGTTACGGCGATGTCTTTTTCTGCGGTGGCCTTATCGAAGCCACGCGGCAACAGCCGATTGTCTTTCAAGTACCCGACGGCGTGCAGTAGCCCCGTTGTCACCTTGCCCTCTGAATCTTTCAGGATCGGTTCGTAAATCTCTACCTGCTGCGAACTCGTGATCTCGCGGTAATGGGGCTCGAACTTCAGCGGGTCTTCATCATTGTCGTTGCCTACGATGGAGCCATTCGGATTGAGCGCCCCCGACTCGAACACCACGCGCCCATTGCCGTCCCGCACGACAAAGTGTAGCCACGCCCGCCGCGAAGGGTAAGCCGTAGGCAACTTATGCCCACCCAGATTCTCCACATGCACTTCCACGGCAAGCCCATTCGGCGTCGCATCCATCCGGGTAATCGTGACCTTTGCCGCCTGCGTCTTCAAGAACTCGGCCGTGCGCTTCATCGCCGCATCCATCTCTTCGGGCAGCGCCGCGGTCGCCAATTCATCGCGATGATCCTGCAGCATCCCTTCCACAACAAAATTTGATCCGACAAACGTGTGGCGGTGCATGCCCTCGCGTGGCGGCCCGTACAGCGCAGTGATTGCTACCGGCTCGTTCACTACGGGCATATGACAGTCCTGGCAGGTTTGCGTGGTCGCGTAATCGCTGTGCTGCCACTCCTGATAGGGCACTTGCTCCGGGAACCTCGCTACCTTCTCGCCCTTCGACCCAAGCGCGGAAGTGATCAGCGTATGACAACTCCCGCAAAGACCGGCATCGCGCATGTGGTCGCCCCTCATCGGGAAGTACGTCGCCGTCGATGAGTGCATCACGGTCTGGTGCCCTTTGTCGATGTCGAAAGGCCCATACTCAGGACGCTCGTCGTTCTCGACTGGCTTCGCGATGACCACATTTCCGACGAAGGTAGCGTCTGTCCCCAGTCCGGTCTTCTCAATCTGGTGGCAAACTGAGCAGGTAACCCCGTCTTCCGCCGCGCGGTCCCCCTTGGGAAATTTCTGCAACGGAAGGCGCGATAAGACCTGCGTGTGCTTTCCCGAATCCCTGTCAGCCAACCGCACGGCGGGCATGTGGCAGATCGAGCATTCATCTTCGATAGCCTGCTTCGACTCGGGATGATCGATTGACTCTCGCCGCACGCTTCCTTGCCAGTAGGGATCGCGGGAAGAGTTAGCCATGATGCTCGCCCCCCACTCCAACCCGATGGAGACGTCCTCGCCCGAACTCGTCTTCAGACCGTTATGACAAGCTACACACCGTTCCGATGTACGAAAAAAAGTTCCCGGAGGTGTCTTGTCGCCCTTCGCGTTCTCCGTTTGCGACTGGCCGCGGAGCATTGCCGGAACCTCGATGAGCGCAAGCCCTACAACGATGGCGCCGCCCCACAGTAGCCTCATCGCCAACCTTCCCATAACTTCCCATCCGCGCGGTCCCATAGAAAATAGAACAGAACCTGCGGCGTTCGCCCCTGCGTATTCGTGAACGGTTCCCTTACGCCAAAGCCCACTCGGACGTGCTGTCGCCTGCTCACGGTGATTTGCATCTCCGGCAGAACGTCCCAGTTGGTGCGTGCCCCCGGCCTGAAGTCATGTACCGCCAAAAACTCAACCATGGGCGAAAACAGCCGCCCCAGCATGTGGTCTTGAGCCATCGCCTGCCCCACCGCCGCCCGCCAGAACATGCTGCGCGGAGCCACGCTCGTATCCACCGGCAGGTCCGCCCCCAACTGGGTTTGCAAAAACGTGTTTTCCTTAAACAGCTGATCGAAGGCTGCAAAGGGTTCGAACTGAGTCGTGCCCGCGCCGAAGCCGCGCTTGCTATCCCCGGTCGGCAGCAAAATACCGCCCTGCAGACTCAGGATCGATCCTGTCCGCAGGCTGGAAAACATCTCCCGCTTCAGCCCCAGCGTGATGTCCCCGAGACCCTCCGTCCAGTTGTGCGCCTGGTCGGCATAGTTCACCGGAACATCGGTTTCAAGCTGGGTCCGGGCATCGATGATGGTCCGTTCATCGATGACATCGGTAGTCCATGTCGGCGCTCCTGATGCACTCGCGGCCGTAGAAATCACAATCTCGTTCTCGGGAAACGCCTTCTCCGTTACCAATGCACGCGGCAAATTGAGCTCGCCCAGCGGATCGTGGTGGACATTCCTGCAGAATCCCCGCATGTACGCGATGACATCGTTGATCTCATCGTCCGTTAGAAGATCTCCAAACGCGGGCATAATCTGCGAAAGCCCACGCGATGGTCCGCCGTGCACAATCACTGCCTTCCAATTGCCGTTCGGCTCAGGCGTCGTCCCAGCGCAATCCGTAAAATCCGGAAACGTATCTGGCCGGCTGAAAGCCGTACTCGCCATGGGAGCACCCTTCCCCTCGCTCCCGTGGCATGCAATGCATCCGCCGTTGTAAACCCTCTTTCCATTCCTCACGTCCGGACTTTTCGAATAGTGGAGCGTCTGTGAGGATAGAAGCAAAGGGCGGCCAAGAAGCACGACAACCCCCACGATGAGTGCGCCCGCCCATCCAGTAAGAAACCCGAGGAGGAATCTAAGCACTCGCGATTGGCGGATGGCATTCAAGTGCGATGGCTCCTGCAGTGTCGCAACTCGGTCGCCAACCACGGTCGGCTCGTCTCTCATTCGTCCTCCTGCGACTTTGCTTGTATATTCCCGCCAGAACCCGCTGGTGTGCGAATGCCACGACATAATTGCAATTTAGGACATTGCTTTTCTTATCCTTTTCGGTGCTCATCATTAAGTCTTGGAGTCTGGCTGTGACCTCGAACGGCATGGGTTGCTGCAATTTTGAGGCCGGAAGGAAGAACGCGTTCTCACGCAATTAACTTTGCGTGCTGTTCCGAAGGCAAGCCTTGCGAACCGCCTGACTGTTTGCACTACCTTGAGGCGAGTCTGGAATTTGACATGCTGTCAGTGGCCAGATATCGACACTACCTTCGCCCCACCGAGAGCATTCTTTGAGTTTCACGCGCGTGGGCTTTTGCGCGCTTCATTTTGCGGCAATCGTTTGTTCCTTCACCCAGACACATACAGCTTTCTTATCCCCTTTGGTGAGATTTGCCTCTGGATGCATTAGAGCATATGTGCGCGGTGCCATCCTACCCGTGGATATCAGTCCGCACATGGATTCCAATTTGTCACGCTTTTGCCGCGCCGAATATGTTTCCCACCCGGAGAAATCCAGCTTTTCTCTACCTTTGCGCACGTGCTGCGCCATCCACCAGGAGACCGGGGGAACATGGTTGTACCAAGGCCAGTCAGTCTGATTGGAGTGGCAGTTCCCACAAGCCCGCGCCAAGACTTGAGTCGGCTGTGAATTCGACACAACCCGCAGTCCCCGATTTTCCGGTCGAAATCAGCCCCCTGCTCGCTCCCCACTCGCCCAGCAATCGCGGCTACGGCTACCAACGCGACAATTGTTTTCAGCGTCCTCATTATTACCCGTGACCTCGAACGGCTTAGGCTTCTGGCAATTTTGAGTCCGGGCGAGGGCACGAGTTAATTAGATTCCGGCAGGGGATCAACTTTAATTCCTGGGCGAGGGTCGGTATTTGGACTTTTTTGTCAATAGGAGTCAAGTCACGGACAGGGCATCCCACTCGACGATCGGCAGCCTACGGTGAATACTCGATCAGTCCGCATGGTCTCAGTGATAACGGAAATCCAGAAAAACTGGCTTTCAGGAGTAACGCCTGCAACAGCGGTTAAGCGCCGCAACACGCGTTAAACTATTGCAATTGTGTAAGTTCCTGGCGATGTGCTTGAGATCGTGAGAGATAGCAGATTCCGTCATAGACGAATCCCACTCTCTCCGCCAACATCCATATAATCAATAACTTGCAATGATTTTCTAACCGAGGCGCAACCCACTCTACCCGCTTCTTTATCTTCTTCGATCAGTGCGATCCAGGTATCGGAACGGGGCGACTGACGTCCATTAAACGTTTCTCCCTCCAAGAAAAGCACACTCGGAACTCTGCCGTGTGAAGGCCGAGGGTAATTGTGGAGGCCTCGTGTTGAGTCTGCAACAAGCTTCGACTGATCAGTGAGTTGAGTGCGTTTGCTTTCAGCGCAAGCACGCAGTCTTAGTCCAACGATCGTCCGTTTATGGTCCAGATGTCGGCCAAAACGGGCCGACCGCTGCCGTTAGGGCAGAGGTCGTTTCGGCTTCACGAACGACTTCACCCTCAACCACCCTTGAGGCAATTAAGGTTGGTACCCATCCGCCATCCACTGGGCAAATAATTCAATTTGAGATTGAGGCCAGGGACCTTCTCCTCTCGGTGGCGGGGGTGGCATGACAGCGCCGCCGATTCCCCGAATGCGGTCGTAGATTATGGCGGCGTGCGCTTTTACGTCGTCATAGCTTCCGAGGTTGAACGCCTTGCTCATCGCATGAATGTCTCGTTCCGTAAACAGCGGGCGAATATCGGCTTGAAAACTCGTTGGATTGGCCATACTCCCTCACGGCTGGGGTGCACTTCGAACTTCGAACAGTCTCACAATTACATCATCAGCCTTGGTCCCACTGCAATTGCCTTACTTTACGGTTGGACCTGAACCGTTGGCTGCCTGCTCAATGAGAGATGCAAATGCAGCCGGTTCAACGAAGCCGGCGGACGAAGTGGAGATCGATGCCGGATAAAGGAGCGCCGACCTCGTGCATAGCACCGCCTATGGCGAGTGACCCGAGATCAATTGCGACTAATCCAGTGCTGTTGATCAACTCGATCACTAACTGCTTGGCTTCGGCGTCGTCGCCGGATGTAATGACGGTACGGGGTTTGTTCGGCGAGAAGTCCTGCATCCAGGCCATCGGCATGTTGCTGATCGATTTTACAAGCCGTGCGCCAACGGCCATTCTCGGCGATCAGTTCGCTAGATGTGTGCCCCTTCAACGCGGCCCGCGATCTGGTGACTCCCGCCAGACGATGTCGGGTTTGGGATCCATATGCGCGCTTGCCGCATCGATCAGAATTCGGCCACGCCAATCGATACCTTTCACTCGACCGCGCCCGCGAAGACCTTCTCACGAAATAGCATTTTCGGCTAGACTCAAGGGCACAAGTTTCACATCCGCGCTCCCGGGCAGGCAGATTGGAAGTCGTACTTGGAGTGGAGCGGGGAGAGGCGTTAGCGATGAAACGAACCTGGAACTGGGCAGTGTGGACCGGCGCGTCGCTGGTTTTCCTGGGAGTGATTAGCTATCCGCTGTTTTTCGTTCGCTTCCCAGCGCTTCGCGATTTTCCGTGGGTGAACCTGCCGATGATCGCGCTCGGGTTGGTGCTGCTCGCCTTGGGGCTTGTGCGCGCATTCCGGCGTTCGGACCTGTTTCGCGGCAAAATTTTCGGCAGTGTCCTCGCGGTGCTAGCGTTGGCATTCAGCGGATTTTTCCTCTACGGCATTTTTATCGGCGCGCGGCATGTGCTACCCGCTTCGCACGGCGCGCCGCAGGTGGGCCAGACGGCGCCAGATTTCACGCTGCCGGATTCGCAGAACCACCCAGTGAGTTTAACAGGTGCGTTGAATTCTCCGTTCACTCCAGAGAGTAAAGCCCGCGCCGCGACGAGCGCGGCCAAGGCAGCCGGCGTGATTTTGATTTTCTACCGTGGATATTGGTGACCGTTCTGCAACTCCGAGTTACGGAGTTTCGAGCAGGCGCTGCCGGAATTCGATGCAAGGAAAATTCGAGTGATGGCCATCAGTGTGGATTCTCCCGAGGATTCCGAAAACCTGCGTCGGTCGCAGGGCTACACGTTTCCGATTCTTTCGGATGCACACGAGGACGTGATTCGCAGGTGGGATCTGGTACACCTTCACGGCCGGCGCGACGGCGCAGACATCTCGCGACCAGCGGAATTCCTTATCGACCCGTCGGGGAAGGTGCGCTGGCTGAATCTTACGGAAGATTTCGTGGTCCGCGCCCGGCCAGAAGAGGCGCTCGCAGCGTTTGACGCGATGAATAAATCATCGCGGTCCGGACAATAGTTGTCTAGGCTTCTATTCTCAAATTCCAGAGTCGGATGTGCGTGCTTGGTCAACTCCCGATCAGTCGGCTTCTCTCCCGCGATTGATCGGTCACTGCTAGGGCGTTTATCATTACCAATCTGCACCGCTTAGGCTGTCCGGATACTCGCTGAGGGCTCCTCTACCTTTACCAACGGGAGCTCAACCAAGTGCTCGCCTCGATCAAGAATGCGAGTTCGGATGACATTGCACTCCCTCAGTACATATTCTCAGTCACTCTTGTCCAAATTAGGTTTTGAGCGGACTCTGCTACGGTTGCGTTGCGAGACGTAAACTGTAGGAGGAGGCGAGAACCGCCATGATACGAATATCCAGCATTTTCAGCGCGCAATCGTGAACGATTGCCCTGTTGCATTTCTTGGACGACTGCCCGAGGATGAGTGAGTGCAGCCAACGCCTTTCCATCAGCATTCGTACAATTCGCCAATAAGGTCTGGTAGTAACCCGCCGCAACGTCGCGGTTACCGAGTCCCTCCGCGGCTTGGCCCGCACCGAGGAGAGCGTTGAAGCGATTGGGATCACTTATGAGTGATACCTGGTATTCGTGTAGCGCTTGAGAAAAGTCGCCGCTGAGAAAAAACATTTCAGCAAGCATTTCACGTGCCGGCAACTCGACCTCGCCTTTGCCGATCTTTCCCTGTCGATCGGCAACGGACCGAAGTAACCTGATGGCTGCTTGTAGATCACCTTGGGAGAAATGCGCCCAGGCGCGTATCTCGTCGGGCACAGAAGCGCGTGGGGCGCCTACTCGCATGCGGGGGTTGGCCTCCGTCAACGACTCGATGCTCTGCGCCGCAGCCTTTGCACCCTGCTCGTCATGCAGATGAGCAGCGGCGACAGCGTGAGCAAGCAAAGTCTGGCTTTGGCTGACCCAATCGGCCCCTTCGATCGGCTTCAAACTCGTGGCCAGTGCCCAGTCACGAGTCTCGATCGCAAATAGAGCGGGGTTGCGACCTTCAACGTCCGCGTAATAGGAGGGGTAACGTGTATCGACGTCGGATCGCTTGACAGTGGAACCCTCAGTGACGATCGCCCACGCCTCGTCATCGTATCCAATCTGCAGATAGGCATATTCTAAAAACTCCATGGCATGTAGGCGATTCTCAGCACCAACATGCGCCGTGGGGTTCTCCGAGGCGGCTTTCGACGCAAGATTCGAGCGGATGTCTTCATCCCATAGCCCCAATCGGGCAAAGATATGGCCGGGCATATGAAGCGCATGCGGAGCGGCGGGCGCGATGGAAGCGTAACGTCGGGCTGCTTCCAGTCCCTGTTGCGCCATCACTGGATTATCGCAGGCATGGATGATGTAGTGCGCAATGCCTGGATGGTCTGGATGCTGACGGAAAATAGGATTAAGAATTGCCACGGCCTTCTTTGGGTTGATGAGAGCTACATCGTCGCGCGGGTCCGAATTGATCAAGGCAAGCGCATAGAAGACCTGCGCTTCCAAGTCATCCGGATAATGAGTGGCAACTTCTTCCATCGCGTCGGTATATCGCTTGGAGTACACATCAAAGTCCTTTTCTGTGTAACCATCGAAGAAAAGATGCACTGCGTGAATGTAAGCCGCTTCTCGTAGATCCTTCTCTCGCGCCTTGTCTGCCATGCGGAGTGCTCGGTTTGCTGCGACTACACCGGTATCGGTTGGCCCACCGTTGACTTGGTTGAAATCGGCCATCGCCACACCCCAGTACGCCATCGCGCAGTCTGGATCCGCGGCCGCAACATTTCCAAATGACTTTCCTGCCTCATCGAGCCAGAACGAATGCAGGAGCGCAATGCCACGGTTGAATTCCGCCTTGACCTGCAGCTTGCATGAAATATTGAACGAGACAGACCCTAGTCTCGATGGCATAGACGTATCTGCCATTTGACCTATGCGAGCCATATTGTCGTCAGGATTTGGCTTGCCAGTGGAACGTAGCGGAAGTGCGCAAAGCACTAGAAGAAAGGCAGGTACGGTAAGCGTCGTCATGAACTTCATGGCATCTTCTTTTGTTCATCTATTGTGAAATGAAACACTGTTTGTGCGAAATATTCTCAGTATTAGAGTACGTGAACCCTAGATTGCGATTCGATATCTGCAGGGTCAGGCACACAATTTGCAGGATCAGGTACCCCAGTCAGGCCCCTTCCGTAATCTAATAGAGGTAATCAGGAGATGCTGAATCATGAAAGCAGCACAATTATGAAATACAGATTACTCGGCAAGAGCGGGCTCCGGGTCTCCGAAGCGTCTCTAGGCACCATGACTTTCGGCGACGGCTTGAAGGATCCGCTCTAGTTCCGCAAACTCATCGAGATCCAATCCCACGGCAAAGTCGATGTCTCCTGTATGCCGGAGTTCACCGGGGAAATGCACCTGGTACACGATGGCACCGATGATGACAAGGTCTGCTCCGAGCGCAACGCAATGGTCGCGAAGCGCGCGCAGATCAGCGATTTGGCCCGCAGTGAGTTCGGGGCATCACTCTGACAGGTACTCGCGTTTGATTTCTTCCGCCGCTTCATGCGCTCGGGGATCAGAAGAATACATTAGCTCGGAATAGACGAGCCAGGGATGCGTAATGGGAAATGATCCAGATTCACGCCAAAAGGCAATGCTGCCGAAGGAATGCAGGAAGATCAGCGGCCCAGATTTGTCAGGAATGATCCGCCAGCGCCGACGAAGTTGATCATTGAGGGATTCGATGAAGATCGGCAACTCGAGTCCGCGATAGAACTTCTGCAGCAGGTATGCAGCGGGACCGCCGGTTATCGACCATCGGATTGAGTCTTTGGCGAGCGAATCCCGGATGGCGACCAGCATTTCATCGATTTCGCTGGCGGGCGAGCGAAAACGGCCAAGCAACCGCTTCGGGCGTAGCGCGAGCTCGTATCCCCGCAACAGTTGTTCCGGCAATTTCAATCGATCTCGCAGGCGAAAACCTTTCTCTGACTGTATGAGGACTCCTTGGCCAACCAGTTGCTGCTCTACCTTAGCGACATTGCTCTTGCTGAGCCCGGCAAATTCGGCCAGTTTGCGTACGGACCAGCTTCCGGCATCCTTCGCAGTGGCGAAAGCGAATAGCAGTTGCGAGATTGCCGGACTGATGCGCGGATCTTTGGTCCCGGATGCCGTTTGTTTCGCCCCGACAACCGTGCGTTCATAGTTGCGGCCGAGAACCAGATGAATGTTGCCCGCCTGGTCCAAGAAATTGATCCCCGATTGCATGAGCCGTTCGGCGGAGGGGCCAGGAATGTAACGCGCGAATAAAAGAAGAGGCACACGATGCACGGTCGCGTAGAACTTTGCCTGAGCGACCAGTGCGTTGAGCATTCCGCGGTCGAGATAAGACCTTTTCTGTTCGACGAGGAAGCGGTATGTTCCTTTGGGGGCACGGATTTTGAGGATGCCGTCGACCTCCCGGTGGGTACTGCGACCTTCCGAGGAGAAGTCGAGATCGGTGACAAAAGGGAGAGCCCGCAACTGCTCGAGAAACGGCTGAATGTTCAGTTCGGACTGCATTGTGTCCACTATTATTGTATGTCCATTACTAATGGACAATACATAATTCAGGACTGTCCTCGACGATGCTTAGGCGAACATCGGCGCTCGTTACCCAATGGTCACCATAATGTGGCCATCTTGACGAATTAAGTTATTGACTGAAAGGAGTTAGGCTCAAAGAAGCCATTCGCGCCTCCTAATTTGTTGATTTCGTTGAAGAGCCTAGGTTCCGTTCCCACGGTAGTACGTGTTTGCCTTTTTTCCCATCCGGAGAACCTGCCGCGGATCATGCCGTCCTGCAGAGGCACGAAGCTGATCGTGCTGAACCGGATCAATCGAAGCATCGAACCAAAGACTATTCATGTCGTAGAGCCTCCATCGGCTCGACTCTTGAAGCCCTCATAGCGGGAACCCATCCCGCAAGCAAAGCGACACCAAGCAGCAGGACACCCGCTCCGACCAGTGAATCCGGGTCGGATGGTTGCAGTCCGTAGAGCATGGACTTCAGTAGTTGCCCGAGCCCTAGAGCAACCAGAACTCCGACCGTAACCCCTACGGCGGCAAGCCAGCCCGCTTCCTGCAAAACCATGCCTCGAACTTGCCTGCGTTCCGCGCCCAAGGCCAGACGAATCCCAATTTCGTTGGTCCGCTGTGACACGGCGTACGCCGTGATTCCGTAGATCCCCACGCAAGCCAAGGCAAGTGCGAGAATCCCAAACGCCGCAGTCAGGCTGGCGAAGACGCGCTGCTGCGAAATGGTGGCGTCAATCTGCTGCCGCTGCGTCCGCACATCCAGCAATGGCAAATCGCGATCGATGCCCTGCACGACTGCCCGCAGCGAGGGCACAATTGCCTCCGGCTTCATCCCGGTTCGCACGATGTAGGTGGCGCCGCCGATATCCTTCGATTGCCGGTAGAGATCGAAGTGCAGCGGCGGCGGCTGATCTTGCAGATGGGAATAGCGCGTGTCGGCGGATACGCCAATAATCTCGAGCCAACTCCGGTTCTTCGTATTGGAATCGTCCATGGCGAAACGACTGCCAATCGGATTCTGGTTGGGAAAGTACTTCCGCGCCAAAGCCTGATTGACAATCGAGAAGCGCTGCGGCGACTCCACGTCCTCTGGTGTAAAGCCTCGTCCCGCAACGATCGGAATCCCCATCACTGACATAAAATCCTGGCCGACTGTCGCCTCCATTGACAATGTCCTATCCTGTGGCTTGTCCTTCCCGGGCGCTTGTTCCATGTAAAAGCCAGACCCCGATTCCGAATCTGCGATGAAAGGAATGTCTGTCAGGCTTACGCCCTCCACGCCTGGAACCGCACGCAATGCCTGCTCGATCCGCGCATGGACCGCTATATCTTTCGGAGCCGGATATTGCTTGCTCGGCGGATTGATGTCGAAGAGCACCAGGCCGTCGGCGCGAAAGCCGACATCGACTGCATTCAAATTGATCAGCGTTCGCAGGAAAAGGCTGGCGCCAACCACCAGCAGGGTCGAGAGCGCGATCTGGAAAGCGACAATCATTCGGCCGGTCCAGCCCTTGCGCCGCTTGGTGGAGGCTTTGCCGCCCTCTTTGATGGCTGTACCGATCTCAGCGCGAGTTGCACTCCAGGCTGGCGCGATGCCGAAAAGCACACCAGTGGCCAGGGTAATGCCAGCCGTAAAGCTGAACACCCTCCAATCGAAAGGCACGTTCATGCCTTCGCGCTCCCAGGAATTCAGTAGTAATTTCGGCAGAGCGGTCCGCCCCAGGTAGCCCAATAAGAACCCAACCGATCCGCCGATTGCGGCCAGCATGAGGCTCTCGGTCAGAACCTGGCGCAGAATGCGGCCGCGCCCTGCCCCAAGCGCGAGGCGCACACTCATCTCTCGCTGTCTCGCCGACGAACGTGCCAGCATCAGGTTCGCGATATTCGCACAGGCAATCAGGAGCACGAATCCCACCACGGCAAGCAGCACATACATCGGCTGGGCAAACTGCTTGCCCTCGAAGTTCAACCCTCGGCTGCCATCCTCCAGTTCCAATCGCGGCACCGTGTCGCCTTTTGCCACGGTCATTGTCGCGTGAATCGCGGCGTTGAGTGCGACGTTCAAGCCTGCCCTGGCCTGCTCCAGAGAGACTCTTGGCTTCTCCCGCGCCATCAACTGCACCCACCAGATGTTGCTGCTCGAAAGCAAAGGCCCGCTGTCGCCCAACTCGCCCTTGACCAACGGAAGCATGGACAGCGGCATGAATATATCGGGAGAACTCTGCACGCTCTTCGCTCCGGTAAAGGCCCGCGGATTTACGCCAATGACCGTGACCGGAGTCATGTTGACGGTAATCACTTTTCCTATCGCATCCGGAGCCTTCCCGAAGGCTCGCTCCCACAATCCTTCGCTGATGGTCGCTACCGCGCCGGTGCCGGGGGCTCCGTCATCGGAAGGCAGAATGGGCCGCCCAAGCATGGTTCGCACACCCATCTGCTGATACAAGTTCCCCGAGACCAATTCCAGATGAACTGCCTGCGCCGAACCATCAATCGTTGCATTTGCCTGAATGTTTTCCTTGAAGGCGAAGATCTCGTCGAGTATATGGTTCTCTCTTCGCAATTGCTGGTAGATCGGATAGGTGAACGCATCGGATCGAGCTCCCCCACCGGGAACCGGCTCCGAGCCGCAGCCCCAGCAAGAGCGCACCACACTATGTTCGTCTGAGACGACAGTAAAAAGCCGCAACTGCTCCGGATGCGGCACAGCGAGCCGGGCATAGAGAAGTTGATTTGCCAGCGAAAAGATGGATGTATTGGCTCCAATGGCGAGAGCCAGCGATACCACGGCAATCGCCGTAAACCCAGGGGTCTTCCACAGAATGCGCGCACCATATTGCAGGTCGCCCCACAGATCGTCCCACCAGCGCAATCCGATTGATGCGCGGATAGCATCCTTGTGGGACTCGATGCCACCGAACTCGATGCGCGCGCGACGTGCGGCTTCATCCACGGGAACGCCACTCCGGACTAGGTCTCCGGCGTAGCTATCGAGGTGGAAGCGCACCTCCGCCTCCAGGTCGGTTTCGAGACGCCGGCGCTTCACCACCCACTTCAACCAGGAATGGAGTCGTGGCAGAAGGTTCATATTTCCTCCGGCCTGGTACGCAGAATGCCGGCAATCACCGACGCCATGTGGTTCCACTTTTCTGTCTCCGACTGGAATTGGCGCTTGCCGGCTGCTGTCAGGTGATAGAATTTCGCCTTGCGATTGTTGTCAGATTCGCCCCATTCACTCGTGATCCAGCCCTGGTGCTCCAGCCGGTAGAGAGCCGGGTACAGCGACCCTTGCTGGATCTGCAATTGCTCGCCCGATATCTGTTGAATGCGTAGCAGAACACCGTAGCCATGCAACGGGCCGAGCGACACCGCTTTGAGGATCAGCATGTCGAGCGTGCCTTGCAGAAGATCGATCTGCTTGCCCACAATCTCTCCTTGTCCGTCTAGGAGACAATATCAAAACTCTCCTAGAGTGTCAAGGAGAGAGCGATGGATCCAGGGTAGTTGCGGGGCTGCCGCCTGCAACTCTTTTTCCGTTGTCCTGCTTCGCCGTGGGTGAGCCGGACAACTTGGTCGGGATTTCTGCGCAGGTCGTGTATGTCAAATCGCCGGATGCAAAGAGTTGGACCGTGTCATCCCGTACTCCCCACAGCGGAAGCCATCCGGAAACGGATCTGAGAACCAGCAGTGCACATCAAGCGAACCGTGGTGACTATTTCTCGGTCGATTTCCCTGGCGTATTCAGGTCCGGTGGCACTCAGGCGAGCCCCATCCCCAAACTGTGGCCTTGTCCTTCTTCGGCAGGGCGCTCGCCCCGTGCGGAGACAGGTTCGATTTTCGGGCTAATTTAGTTGGATCTCTTCCTTGGTGCATTCCCCGAAACGCTGAAAATTGAACCAAGCCCAAAACTTGGTTGAGAAGCCTGGTCGCGGCCACAGCGCTGGGCTTCAACTCGCTCTGGCGATGCCCAGTTCTCCTTCATGCCGCTAACGGGTGTGGTCTTCCGAATGGGCTCGCCTTCCTTGATCTCATAGATCGCGTCAGCCTGAATTTCCCTAAATTCCTGGCGTAAACCACTTGGCCAAAGGACTTCTATCTTATTTATCGTCGCGTCGCTTCCGAGTCCGAAGTGGAGCCTAGTGTCGTTGGTCGAATTGTAGCTGCCGCCGGCCCGGACCTCGTCGATTTGCGTCATTTTAGAGGTGGTCACGCGCACCCGGGCACCGATAGCGCCGCGGTTGCTCTTCGTCCCGATCAGCCGAAAAAGCACCCAGTGGTTTGAGTTCGTCGTTTCGTTTAGGAAGACAGACGGCGGAGCATCAGCATTGAAGACCACTGCATCCAGCTTCCCATCATTGTTGATGTCCCCAAAGGCCGTTCCTCTTCGGGAATAGAGTCGTCCGGTATTGAGCCCCGCCGTATCGCTTACGTTCTCAAAAGTAAGATTCCCTCGGTTGCGAAAGAGCTGAATCGGCTCGGCAAACCTATACTCTTTCGGGAGTGTGTCCAGCAAAGACGAAAAGTTGCCATTGGCCACGAGTATGTCGAGCCATCCGTCATTGTCAAAATCACCAAACCCGGTCCCCCATTTCACGGGAACCTTCGTCGGGCCCGCAATACCGGCCTCGCGGGCGATATCTGTGAAATAGTCACCCTCATTCCGATAGAGGCTGGCAGGTTGATCGTCCGCACGGGTGACAAATAGATCCAGTTTGCCATCCCGGTCAAAATCCCCGAAATCGGCTGCCATGTTCCCGTAGCCCCGTCCGTCTGGCCCCACGGCCGTCCCCATGGGGAACCCGACTTCTTCAAATGTGCCGTTTTGCCGATTGTGGTACATGAAGGTCGGACCATAATCATTGGTCACATAAAGGTCGGGCCAGCCATCACCGTCATAATCGCCCCACACCACCCCCATCCCGTGCCGTTTGCCAGGATTATTTACTCCTGCTTTCTTGGACACGTCTTCGAACGTGCCATCCCCGCGATTGCGGAATAAGATGTCGGTTTCTCCCTCCATCCTGTCAGGCAATTCGAACAACACTCCCCTGTAACCACGAAAATCCCGCGCCGGATCTGGAAGATGATTCACATCGGTTTTTACATATCGCGCGACGAATAAGTCTAGATTCCCGTCGCGGTCATAATCAGCCCAGGCCGCGCCAGTGCTAAAACCTCCGGCTTGTACGCCGGCCTTGGTAGTCACGTCCTCGAATTTACATTTTCCGAGATTGTGATAGAGCACGTTATGGCCATAGCCGGTCACGTATAAGTCCGGAAGACCGTCGTTATCATAGTCTCCGACTGCAATCGCCATCCCCCACCCGCGGGTAGTCAAACCAGATGCTTTTGTTATGTCGGTGAAATGGATCGCGGGAGCATTGCCATCCTGGCGGTATAGCGTGACCATCAAGTCTCCACCGTTACGGTATTGCTCAATGGTCGAGTCATTGACTACCGCTATATCCAACTTACCGTCATTGTCACAGTCAAACAGGGCGATTCCGCCGCCTCCCGTGGTCTCCAGGACATAACGCCGGTCAGTTCGGGAATTGGGCATGCTTGTGACTCCAACCTCAGAGGCAATGTCTCGAAAAACCATGTGCGTATTCGGCGCGGAATCAGCTTTCCCTGTCTGTCCTCTTGCAGTATCGACAGACTGGACCGTAGGACGGGAGTCTTGCACGGTTAGACCAGCTCGGTAGGGAGAGCAACCCAGGATTGCGAAGACAATCAGTACGCCTGTGTGCTCCCTGCCCATCAGATGCAACGGATTCTACCAGCTCTAGCAGTTTGTCGGGGCCGCCAAAATAGCATTACCTAAAGTTCTCTACCATCATAAGATTCGACTCTGCGAACTCGTCCTGCGTAAAAACAATCGACTTTCCATTGCTTGAGACGCCTATGCCCCACCCTGGTTCTCTCTCCAAAGTCCATACGGGATGAGTTTTGCCGGTAGCGAAACTAAGAAACTGAATCGTCGAGTGTGACAACTTAGAAAATTTGAGGAAGTATATTCCCTCTGAACTAAGCGCCCAGTTTGGCCAGCCATCTCCACCAATATCCAGCACCTGGGTTTCTTCGCGGCCTTGAACCGGCATCCGCCAAACTCCGCCCTCTTCGAATTTGGAATAATAAAGGTAGCGCCCGTCGGTTGATTCGACGGCCGAGATCCCGCCATGCCGGGTAAGCTGTACTGGAGCACCGCCTTGCACGGGGATCTTCCAAATCTGGAAAGCGTCCGTGCCTCTTTTCGAAGCGAAATAAAGCCACTTCCCGTCGCGCGACCAACTCGGCGACAGATTATCCGCTCCAGGAATGGTCGGCACAAGATGTGGAACTCCTCCGGGCACCTCGACGATATAGATCTCGCTGTGCTCGTTCGGGTGAAACTCGAATGCCATATAGCGTCCGTTGGGGGACCAACGGGCGCGGCCAGCTGTTCCATGCAAAGACGTAATCTGGTTGCAGTCTCCTTTCTCAATCTCGCAAGTCCACAGGTCCCAAAAGCCTAGCCGGTTCGACTCGAATGCAACCTTCTTTCCATCGGGCGATAATTCGGGACGCATCTTGTCTCCCTTTTCCGAAACGATCGGTAACGGCGCTCTATCGTGGTGTGCTGGATCCCGTAGGTCGAGCCTCCAGATGTTGGATTTGAAAACTCCTTGCTCATACACGAGAGTGTGTTTTCCATTGGTTGGGATCGAAGGCCAAACGGCTTCGCCAACGGGGCCGGCAACTGGGACAGGGACACACCCCGTCGCGGAAACTCTCCACAGACCTGTGGCAACGCCCCGATCCGAGGAAAATACGATTTCACGGCCGTCGGCGGTCCATGCGGGCGATCCCATGATTGGCCGGCGGTCGAAAGTGAGGCGCTTGGGGCTACCGCCGCTCGTGGACATCACATAAATATCATTGCTGACTCCGGCTATCGTGGAACGAATGAACGCGAGTCGCTTCCCGTCAGGAGAAAACATGGGAGAACGGTCAAGATAGCCTGGCGGCGGGGATGTAATCTCGTGCGAGCTGTAGTCCGCGAGTGACAGGAACAAGATGGAGGACCGGGTTCGATCCCCCGAAGTGCTTCCCACATAAGCAACGTAGTTGCCATCAGGAGACCAGGACAATCCCCCACCCATCGACGCCTGGCCGCGATACAAGCGATGCTCCATGCCACCCAAAGCAGGGACGGTCAGAATACTAAGAACGCCATCCGAATACCGGCTGAAAGCGATCTGGCGGCTGTCGGGCGACCAGGTCGGGCAGCAGTCGCCTATGTCGCTGGTGAGCTGAACGGCTTTTTCTCCCCCCACCACTGCTGCATAGATTCCGGTCTTGCTGGCGCCATCACTTTGACGGAATGCGACCAGAGTACCGTCCGGAGAAAAGGCGGGCGTTGCCTGAAATCCATGCAGACCGGTCAAAGGTACGACTTCGATCTTGTCCTGCGGGGGCGCGGGAGCCCCCGGATAAACGAAGGCGACGACCGAGACACAGACAACAGCCAAGCCAAGACTGGCGAATAGCCTGAGTCTTGCGAGATTCCAGGGATCAATGCGATTGTGGTTGCGATCATCGGCCCCTGTGCTGGAGTTTGCATCTGGCTGATTGCTTGCCTCAAGCGGAGAGATAAATCGGTACCCGCGTTTGGCGATCGTTTCTATAAAGCGTGGCTTGTCCGCGGAATCGCGCAAGGCTTCCCGCAATCGGGCAACGGCGCTGTTCAATCCGTGATCAAAATCCACAAATGTGTCGGCAGGCCAAAGTTGTTCCCGCAATTCTTCGCGTGTGACCACTTGCCCCGGCCGCTGCAACAGCAAAGACAAAACACGAAATGGTTGTTCTTGTACTTTGACTTTCCGGCCCTCTTTGCGCAATTCACCTGCCTGAAGATCGATTTCGAACGCGTCAAAGCGCACGATTGCGGGGAATTCAGAGTCAGGCACGGTCCTCACCTTTCACTTGGACGTTAGTTCACCACCAATGTTAGTGATCGGTCTCACGACAACTTTCGGAACTGGATTGAACCGGCTATGTCCTCATTGACTTCGCTCGTTACCCACTCGTGTGCCCCTCGTGTGGCCCGTTGCATTGTGAAAAGTCTTGGCTGCCTGAAAGGATGCGGTCAGATCGAGTGAGCAATTCCGCCGGCCGCAAGGTTCTCAACAGTTGTTCAACGGAGAGAGTCCAGGGCTCGAGGGACATGACATGAATTTGCCAGTGCTCTTAGCAGTAACGTTGTTGTCATCGATATCGTTCCACCTTTCCCCCAGGACTACAATCGGCCAGCGTCCCGCGAGCGCTATTAATGACGATAGCCAGAAGAGGCTTGAACTTGACATTTCTTCGCTCCAGCAACAGGCCCGAGACGGCGATGCCAAGGCACAATACAAACTCGGCTGGTCTTACATGACGGGCAGCGGAGTCACAAAGGACTACGAGAAGGCGCTGAATTGGTACAACAATGCAGCGAAACAGGGATCTGTCAACGCAGAATTTGCGCTGGGATACATGCATGAACAAGGATTGGGCGTGAAGAAAGACTACGGCCGGGCATTCCTTCACTATTCGAGCGCAGCCAGACAAGGACACCCAACAGCACAAAACAATCTGGGTTCAATGTACGAGCGGGGCGAAGGGATGAGGAAAGATCTTCATGAGGCGGCCGCCTGGTACCAGAAAGCGGCCGATCAAAGGGAGCCGACCGCCCAATGTAATCTGGCTTCGCTGTACCTTCTTGGAAAGGGTACAGCCAAAAACGATCAGCAAGCTGCAACCTGGTTCAAAGCCGCAGCAGAACTCGGGTACGCGCCGGCCGAGGAAGATCTGGCCTGGATGTACTACACCGGGACCGGCCTGACGGTAGACAACCAGCAAGCGGCGCGATGGATGCTTATGGCGGCCGAACAGGGTTACGCGCCCGCTCAGCTCGATCTTGGATACCTTTACGAACAGGGGAAAGGCGTGTCACTTGATTACTCCGCTGCCTATATGTGGTACAAGGCCGCTGCGGATCGTGGTGAGAAGACGGCCGACGCACAACTTAAGAAGCTCTCCGGGCTTCTGACTGGAGCTCAACGGAAACAGGCTAGTGAGGGTGCAGCAAAGCTGACGGGAACGCTGCCAAAGTTCGACCTTGGAAACGGCGTGACCTCGGTGGGTGGCCTATTACGGGGGCACTGACGCAAGAGTCAGAGCCGGTTCAAAACCGGGCGCCATCATTATTTGCCACGAGGACATAGCGAACGCGGGCCCCGCTCTGCGTACTGACATTTCCACGCGCGACATTGATAGAATCTGGTGGTCGCAGACTTCCCGCAGGCGCACCTACTTCGTTGCGTGCTTATTCCGCCGGTGCCGACGAGGCATAATTCGTATTGATGCGTTATTTCATCATCATGGTCGCTCTCGGATGGACCGCCCTGCGATTGGCCACCGCACCCAATCCACCGGCCATCCGATTCGAAAACATTAGTGCAAAAGCGGGTGTCAACTTCATCACCCGTAATTCGCCGACCCCCAACAAGAATCAGATCGAAACGATGGTCGCAGGAGTTGCATTGCTCGACTATGACGGTGACGGCTGGCTGGATATTTATCTGGTCAACGGAGCAGCAATTCCCTCCCTGCAGAAGGAGTCGCCGGCTTACTGGAACCGCCTCTATCGCAACAATCACGACGGCACGTTCACCGATGTGACCGAGCGCGCCGGAGTCGCGGGGGCGGGCTACGGCATGGGCGTAGCCGTCGGGGACTACGACAACGATGGTCAACCGGACATCTTTCTAGCCAACGTAACCGGCAACCAGCTCTTCCATAACAACGGCGACGGCACGTTTACCGACGTAACCGCAAAGGCAGGTCTCGCTGGCGCCGAGATGGATGGCAAAAAGATGTGGTCCGTCGGTGCAGGCTGGTTCGATTACAACAACGACGGCAAGTTGGATTTATTTGTGGTCAACTATTGCGTTTGGGAAGTCAACAAGGATCCCTACTGTCACGTGAAAGGCGGGGTTCGCGGTTACTGCCATCCGAAGCTATACGCGTCGCTGCACAACTCCCTGTACCGCAACAATGGAGACGGCACGTTCACCGATGTCTCCCAAGAAACGGGAATCTCGTCGCACATGGGCAAAGGGATGAGCGTATCGTTTGCCGACTACGACGGCGATGGCTTCCTCGACGCGTTCGTCGCGAACGATACTACGCCGGGGTTCCTCTTTCACAATTTGGGCGGAAAGAAGTTTGAAGAAGTCGGCACGCAAGCAGGAGTAGCTTATGCTCCCGACGGTGTGGCTTTATCTGGAATGGGCTCTGATTTTAAGGATGTCAACAACGACGGCCGGCCCGACATATGGTACACCGCCGTGGAACACGAGACCTTTCCACTACTCATCAATCAAGGCAATGGGGAATTCGACGATCTCACGCATGCGAGCGGACTGGAGGCCACAAGGGAAATGTCTGGGTGGGGTAATGGCATCTTCGACTTCGACAATGACGGGTGGAAAGACCTGTTCGTCGCGCGCGCCAATGTGCTCGATAACATCAGCGAACTGGGCAATCGCAAATATCCCGAGCCAAATTCCCTGTTTCGCAATCTGGGCAACGGTAAGTTCGCCGAAACTGGCCCGTCAGCCGGGCCGGATTTCCAGCAAGAGGCCGCACATCGTGGCGTCGCCTTTGGGGATCTTTTTAATGACGGTCGCATTGACGCGGTCGTCACCGTTCTTGGCGGGCCGGTTGAAATTCTGCGCAACATCTCGGAAACCGGCAATCACTGGATTCTCCTCAAGCTGGTAGGAAAAAAAAACAATCGGATGGGCATCGGCGCGCAAATTCACATTACGACCGAAGATGGCGCTTCCCAATGGAATGAGGTAACAACGGCAGTCGGCTACACCGCGTCCAGCGACAGCCGAGTACACTTCGGCCTAGGAAAGAACCGGCTCATCAAGGATGTGGAAATTCGCTGGCCGAGCGGTATTAAACAAGTGTTGCATGAGGTCACCGCCGATCAGATTCTCACTGTCGAAGAACCCCAGCGTTGATTCAGTTCCGAATGTACCGGACGCGACTATTCCGGTTTGTCGGTTCCGCCTTCGGAGCGCAGCTTCTCATGAATAGCGAACTCCTTCTGCGCCTCATCCTTGTGTCCGGATCTCTGGAGTGCGGTACCCAGCGAGTTGTGGACCTCCGGATTCGCAGGCATCAGGCGCTCTGCGGTCCTTAATGGCGGAATTGCATCCTCGTATTTCTTGAGATTCACAAGGCAGAATCCCCAACCCAGATACGCCTCCGCAAAATTTGGGTCGAGCTTGACCGCCTGGGTATAGCGGGAGATCGCCTCATCCCACTTTTGATCACGCCGGTCAAGCTCCCCCAAAATGTAGATCGCCCCGGCGTTGTTAGGGTCGATCTCAATTTCTTTCAGGAATTCCTGTTTCGCCCGTTCTGTCGCGTCTGGCCCGGCATCCGGCCGCGAGAGAAGGAGCCTTCCCAGTAGAAAGTGGATTCCCGGAGTATTCGGTTCCTTCTGAATCATCCAATCGTATTCCAGTTGCGCGGGCTCCCACTTTCCCTGCATTTCGAGAGCCTCAGCGTTGAGCTTATGAGCGGCAAAGGATTGAGGAGCCGTCCGGCCAAGGTCCTGCGCAGTTCGCGTAGAAAGATCGGAGTAGGCATGAACGATTACAAATAATACGTCCGGATCTTTAGGAAACTGCCTGCTCAATAACCGGATGAATTCATCGGTGGATTCGCGGTCGTCCACAGCGAGAGCACAGCGGATACCGAGCACGCCCGCCTGTTTTCTCGCGTCGGCAGCAACTGTGCTGGCCATTGCGTGCTTCAGACCTGAAATACTCTCCCGACAATGCCCTTGCTCGGCGAGGCTGATTGCCTTCTCGGGGGATAAAGGAGTCCGGGATACGGGAACTGCTTTTGAGGTCTGCGCTGAAACGAGCGACGCTGAGCAGAGAATACCAGCTAAGGCAAGAAATACGGCGTCTTTCCACAAAAACCTGGGCATCTGGAAATAAATCGGCGAGGTCCCTCTCTGAAATCAGGCGAACAAAAACAAAATGCAGGCGGCGTTTACCGCCTGCATCATTATACGTGGTTTAACTTCAATAATAGAGTTTCAGCGCCAGCTGTATGTTCCTTGGGGGTTGAGCGCCTGTGATCTGTCCGATCGTCGACCCCAAACCGGAGCTGGGCGCGTTGTACTGGACGTGGTTAAAGGCGTTGACGAAGTCGCTACGAAACTGCAAGCGGAAGCGTTCCGTCAACTGGAAGTCTTTGTGCAGGCTCGCGTCGATATCGAAGTAGCGCGGCGTGCGCAGACCTCCCAGCTGCGGTGCGCAATTCCCGAACGTGCCGGGCGCCGGGTTGCTGAAGTATTGGTCATTGGGGTTACTAAACCACTGACGTCCTACTCCAGGTATGAAGGTGTTCGTGATCGGTGGGAGACCGTTGCAGTCTGTGCGCCCTCCGCGACTGAAGGTGTTGGAATTATCCGCCGCTCCACCAATCGCCATTGGCCAGCCCGTGCGCCAAGAAACGATAGGGCTCACTTCCCAGCCTCCAATGACCGCATTGACGGCTTTGCTGGCGTTTTTGGCTAGCATCTTGCCACGGCCAAAGGGCAGGTCGTAGATGGCATACGCTGAAATGACGTGAGTGGAATCATAGTAGCACGGCGCGTACTCCGCCTTCTGGTCGTAAACGTTCTGCCAGTATGCCGAGGCACTCACAGCATTGTTCCACGCCCCGTAATACCCGGTGCTATCGGACATGCACCTTGATAATGTATATGCGACTTGATACTGCAAACCGTGGCTCATCTGCTTCTGCGCTACGGCTTGCAATGAGTTGTATGTCATCGTGCCGTTGGACTTGGTGCCTGAAATCGTCGCACCCGGAGTGTCAGATGTCGGAGTGCCCCCGGCGAGGACGCTGTAGAGCGCCGGGTTAGCGGAAAAATATGGGCTGGGAGCCGTAGTCCCATTTGACAGGAGCAACCTCTGGCCGTAGTCGAAGGGCACCATCAGGTGAGTTCCCCTCTGGCCTACGTATCCGACCTGGAGGGTAGTGTTGCCAGCAAATTGGTGCTGGACCGTAAAGTTCCACTGATCTGCGAGCGCCGGCTGTACATGAGGATCCCAGATTCGGAGCAAATCCCCTGAGTAACAGGCATACGCAGGCGCAGCGCAGGAGGGCGAAGAAGCGGTGCCGACGATTCCAGAGGTCGTGTCCTGCCCAGGCAATGGAACGCTGTTATAGACCTGATTGATTTCCGCCGGAGTGAATGGCGGATTCAGGGGCAGGCGGAGATTCGTGCCGGTTCCCTCCAGGTACGAGGAGATGGTGAAAGCTCCACGAAGCACTGTGTGCTCACCCAAGGCTGAGGGAGTCCAAGCGAAACCAATTCTCGGCTGGAAGGCTTTGCCGCCATAGATTCCGTCGTAGAGGGCGCGGCTGGCTCCGTTCTGACCAGCTAGATCGATATTGCCGGTGGCAAAGTTGTAGTTCGCCTGATGATTGTTGGTTTCGACCCAGGGAGTGTGCGCATCGTAGCGTAATCCGAGATTCCAGGTGAAGCGGTCCGTCATGCGCCACGTGTCTTCGGCGTAAATGCCGAAAACGTTGCTGTTTTGCTGCCAGCTCTGGCCCGTGCTTACTCCACGACCGTATGTTTGGTCGAGGCCGAGGAAGAAATCGGCCCCACCATCACCCGCTACACCTGAAGTGCTTGAGGCTCCGGTGAACTGTCCGGTGAAGTCCATGAGACCCAGTTCGCCATTGTTGCCGGCATAGAAAGTATTGATCGTCTGAAGCCACCATTGACCACCAAATTTGAAGTTATGGCGCCCGTGGGTCCAGCTCAGAGTGTCTTCCGCTTCCCATACGTGGTCATTGAAGTCTTCCGTGCTCTGCTGATTGCCGAGGGTGGTGACGGCTGAATTACTGAAGTGGAGCTGAAGCAAGCCGGGGAGATTTCCCGGATTGCCATTCCCGATTCCAAGCGTGTTGCCGAACTGCCCGAGGCCGGAGGCCCACGCAGTACCGGTGTCTGCCACTACATGGTTCCAACCAAAGCGGGCATCATTCACAAGATTGTTTCCGATGGCGCGAGTCCAGTCGCCAACCATGCTGGTAATCGGGGTCGTCGCCAGGCCGTTGCCCAACAATGCCTGGGAATTGTTGGAAGGATTGTTCTGAAAAGCCTTGGTGAAGCGATAGGAAATACTGTCCTTCTGTGTCGCCTTGAAGTCGATCTTGAAATCGCCCTGCTCTTCATTGAACTGCGAATTGGTGATATACGACGCATTATTTTGTAGCGCTGTACCGGCAGGAGTCGGGTAGAAACTCGAGCCGAACAGGGCGCTGGCTACCGGGCTGATCATAGCTATTGGGATCTGGTTATGTGCGAAAGGCTGCCGTGTGGCTGCTGGTGTGGACGAGGAGGTACACGGCGCAGTCAAGGATGCGCAGGGATTGTATAGCTGAACTCCCGATCCTCCCGCGCAAATGCCCCCAGGACCTGTGAAGGATCCGCCATTGCTCGTGCAGATAGCGCTAAAGTCGCCGCCGCGCTCGGCGCCCGTGAACACGCTATAAGCAGCCGGCGAGGCTGGAATATCAAATCGCTGGTCTTGAAAGTCGGCAAAGAAGAAGAGCTTGTCTTTGATGATCGGTCCGCCAAAGGTGCCGCCAAACATGTTCCAGCGCAGTTTGGCTTTCGGAAGGGGATCCGACTGCCCCGCGCTGTTAAGGTTCAGGTTGTTCTGCCAACTGTTGGCATTTAAAACGTCGTTGCGGAAAAACTCCCAAACATCGCCATGGTATTGGTTGGTGCCTGATTTGAGCGTCGCGCTGACGATGCCGCCTTCAAAATTGCCGAACTCTGCCGGAGCGTTGTTGGTGATGAGGTTGAATTCCTCAATTGCATCGGGAGCGGGCGTGTAGCCGAGTTCATTGTCGGATACCTGGTTGTTATCCATGCCGTCGAGCAGGAAGTTGTTCGCCTGCTCGCGGTTGCCATTGATCAGCGGACGGCCGCCCAGTCCCTGAGTGTTATTGCCGTTGTTAAAGCTGCTCGGATCCGTCGATACGGCCCCTGGCGCAAGCAGCGTCAGTTGCACGTAGTTGCGGGAAGCCAGGGGCATATTGTCGTTGGTGGCAGCATTGATGATGGTGTCGACCTGCGTCGACTCGGTCTTCAAGATCGGGGCTTCGCCGGTCACTTCGACCGTCTCGCTCGCCTGTCCGACTTTCATCGCGATATCGACGCGCGCCACCTGGTTCAACGTGAGAACAAAGGGCGGATGGGTGGCCGAGGAAAATCCCGACTTCTCGATCTTCAAGCGATACGTCCCCACCGGGAGGTGAGCGACGAGATAGAGACCTGAGTCGTTCGTAGAGGTCGTGTACACGAGCCCTTGCTCCTCTGATGTAGCCGTCACCGTCGCGCCGGGGACAGCGGCACCACTAGGGTCTGTCACCGTGCCAGTGATGGAAGCTGTCACTTCCTGGCTCCAGCCGTAATGGAAAGCCCCGGTTACCGTCACGAACAAAAGGAGCGAGCAGCAAAGCGCAGTGGACCGTCTCATCCCAAGCCTCCTCAGATCAGCAACAAAAATAACCATAAACAAGGATGGACATGCTATATAGCGGATGACCGTTTCTCGTCAAGAAAAAAATAAAAGAAATTGAAAAATTCAATATGGTTGTAGTATCGCCTGGAGCGAATCGAGTCCCCATGACTGGCTCTGCTGTTGGAAAGCAAGCGCTCAGGGCGTGGCACAATTCCCCAGTGTCACGCTAACACACTGGTGCACAATGATTTACACAGTATGCCGTATTCATCCAGAAACCCAATGAGGATACGCCACCGGCGGTGGAGATTGGCTGCTCCTCGTGTAGCAGGAAGAGGCATTCCGTGAAAGGTAATACGATTTAGTATTGGAGCTCTAGAGCACTTCGTAGTAAGGTGCCTGCGTAGGAGAACGTTTGGATGCCACACATCCGGAATAACGGGCTGCCCGTGTACCAGCGGATCCAGTCATCGATCGTTAAACGGCTCGAAAGGGGCCTTCTGAAACCTGGTGATCTCGTAGACTCCGAGCGGGAACTTGCGCGTATTCACGGCGTTAGTCTGATGACCGCACGCCAGGCGCTCACCGGTCTCGAACGCGAGGGTTTGGTAGTCCGGCGTCGCGGTGCGGGTACATTCGTCGCCCCACCCAAGATCCATTTCAACAAACTGATGAGCTATACGGAGGAGATGTCACGCCGTGGTCTGGCCGTTTCTTCCAAGCTGCTGTCTCTTGGAGTCATTCAGACCGAACCGGAGATTGCAGCCCGTCTGTCACTGCCGGTCACGAGCCGCCTGGTTAAAGTCGAGCGCCTGAGGCTCGGCGAGGATGAACCATTTGCCATCGAAACCTGCTATTTATCGGCTGACGAGTTCGGTGATCTCGCTCGGGCCAGGCTGGACCGCACGTCGTTGTTTTCTGTGCTGGAGCGCGACCACGGGCTTCAGATCGGCCACGCTGACGAAGAAATCGACGCTACCGCCGCCGATGCACACACGGCCCGGCTTCTCGGTATTCCGGTAGGCGCTGCCGTACTGCGAATCAGGCAAGAGATTTTTTCCACGAAGGCAAAACCCGCGATTTACGTGCTAGGCCTTTACCGATCAGACCGCCACAAGCTGTTTATCCGTAGGTTCCGATAGCGGTACTTCTTCAAGAATCGCGTAAACCAACGAGACCTCATTGCGATTCCAGGTGTACCCGTCCCGCGATGCGTATTTCCGGAATCACGAATTCGGTGAATCCGTCGTGTTTTACGGGCTCAAGAGACTGGCAACACCCATGTTCGGGCGTCTCGTAACGGACAGTCGTAAACGATCCCTTGACTTGCACCTGTAAACGAAGCGGCTCTCCGGCATAATTCACCAATTCCAGCAGAGTCATCTTTGCGCGGCGGTCTTTGTAAGGCACAGCGATGGTAGTCAGTCCATTCCAGAGGCTTAGCAGCGCATTCCGTTTGCCCAGCAGCCGGCGAATATCCTGTGCGAAAGTCTCGGGATCCGAGACCGGCTCTGCCAATTCGAGTACCTTGCCGTTTCCTACGGGATACAAAGTCGTGTGCTCGTTTAGTTGGACTGGTTGGCTGCTCTGCCACGAATACTTGCCGTGCGCATCCACGGCTACGACAGTTGCGCCGCCCGCTGCCAAATTCTTAATCCGTTCCGCGGTTTCGGCGTCCGGTCTTGCAAACACGATCACAATGTCGAAGCCCTTGAGGTCCTCTGTCTTCAAGTCCGCGGCGATAAATACCTGGAATGGAATATTGTGGCGACTCAGCAGATTCGCAACTTCATCACTTGGATCAAGCTGGTCAACGATCACCGCCACGTTGGCGGCTGGTTCCAATCCTCCTTGACTCGCATCGGCCGAAAACCTCAACGTCGAGCGTACTTGATTCCAGAGCGCCCAAGCCTCGCCATCACGCTTGTTCAGGCCCTGCTGCAGATGTTCGTCCAACGGCAGAACCAAATCAGCATGGAATGCGCCGGCCTCGGCAACGGCCAGGGAATAATCATCAGCCGTCAGGATTGTTTGCGTCCCTGGATCGGCCCATGAAAACGTATAGAGCGGAATCTGCGGGCGGCCGGACCGCTGCTCAGTTTTGATTAATGCAAGATTCGTATCAATCCAGGGTTGCGCGGTCGGGCTTGACACTTCGAGCACTGCATCGCGCTTGAGGATGAGGCTGCCCCTCATCTTGGGCTGCTTGCCAGTGGGGCTGAGCATCAGAACGCGCAGTTTCGGGTAAGCCGATCGCAAGCTCGCAATGGATTTCTCGGTTGCAGGGCTCTCTGATTCGAGAACGTTCAGAATGATTCCGGCGCAGCTGTTTTCCGCGCATCCTTTGGCTGCGGAGGTCGCCTGGTTCAGCGGCGTCTCAACATATACCCGATATCCTTGTTTGCGCGCAGTGGCCCACAGCCCGGTCGGTGCACCGCGTCCCCAGGCCAAAACGATCGCCTTCACTCCGAGCGAACTCGCCGGAGGCAACGTGGCGGCGTTCCACTGCACCAACACCGTACTCCATGCAGACGGAGAAAATATGACGCAAACGCACAATACAACCATGTTCCTGAAATTCATGCGATCCGTTCTGGAGCCCTGGGTCATCACCGCGGTTTCCCGAAAAAAATCTGCGGTCCATTGGTTACTGTTTCCATTTCTGCTTTCGGAGAAAGCCAGATGGCAGAGACGTTGGCCATGCCATCGACCAAAGCCTTGCCAACCTTCGGGCCAAGCAGCAGCAATGTGGTCGAAAGCCCGTCGGAAGGAGTTCCAGAAGAGGTGATGACGCTGACCGCGAATTCAGTATCGAGGGGCCTTCCGGTGGCTGGGTCAATAATATGCCCTGCGGACTCGGGAGCAAGCAAAGAAACCGCCGTTTGCTCTGATGTGGAGACGCTCTGGTCCTTAAGCACCACGTAGGGATCAATCTTGTGAGAAGGATCGCGCAGATGCACAAGCCAGCCAGGCTTTCCGGGAGGCGATCCCAGGGCCAAAATCGTACTTCCTCCGGAATTGATGAGCGCGTTGCGAATGCCGTAGGAATAGAGCATCTCACCAGCGCGGTCAACCGCATACCCTTTGCCGATCGCGCCCAAATCTAACTGCATACAGGAAGACCGAAATGTAATTTGGTCCGGCGGAGTGAATTCGATCTTCTCGTAGCCAACACACTCCTCGGCTTGTTGTTGCTGTGAAAGCGAAGGCAGCGAGTCGCCCGACAACGCAGCTTTCCACAGGTTTACGAGCGGCGCGACGGTAATGTCGAACCTCCCGCCCGAGAGTCTGGAAAACTGCACCGCCTGTTCAATCACGCGATACAAGTCGGGCGGAACCTTCTGAGCGTGGAAATGAGCGGAACGGTTCAGCCTGCTCAATGCGCTCTCAGGCTTATAGTTGCTCATCAGACCGTCCATTCGGACGATCTCCTCTAAAGCCTTGGCGATCGCGGCGGAGCCCTTTTCGGAAGATTCAGCATAAGCAGCGATCTCAAAGACCGTGCCCATGACGTACTTTTCCTGGTAAACAAGAATTGGCTTATCTGAGCTCTGGGCGCTCGAACCGACGGACAGAATTACTACGACGAGCGCTGCCGCCCATGGCTTATCGAAGCGCATAAATCTCGCCGCTCAAACTGGCTATATAAATACCCTCGCCCGTTAGGACGGGAACGGACTGGATTGCCGTCCCCAGGGCGGCTCTCCACACAATTTTTCCGTTGGCCGGATCCAGGGCAAACAAGCCTCCCGCCTGAATCCAGAGCCCACCGTCTGCAATCGCTGGTGATGCCGTAACCACTTCTGCCACCTCGGTCTTCCAGCGCAACTGGCCTGTGGGAACATCAAAGGCGTACAGAAATCCATCTTTGCTGCCAATCGCAGCAAAATCTCCCGATACCGCTGGTGACGAGGCGATGCCGAGGCCGGTTTCATATTTCCAGCGCACTTCTCCGGTGCTCGCCTTCAGCGCATAAACACAAAAGTCCTCGGAGCCAATAAGGACCAGGCCATTGGCCATTGCGGGAGATGAATCAATACCGTTGCCCGTAGGTGTTCCCCACAATATCTTTCCCGAATCGGCTGCGAGACAGTAAACCTTGCCATCCCCGCAACCCACGTAAAGCTGATGCTCAGCGGCGTACGGCGTGGAATAAATCCTTCCACCAAGGCTTTTGGACCATTTTTCGTGACCACTCCGGGCGTCGACAGCATAGACTTTCCCGTCCGCGCTCCCAAAGAAAACAACGCCATCGCGGACGACCGCCGATGACCACACCTCGGCCTGGCTTGCCGCCTCCCACAGTTTTTTCCCCGAATGCCGATCCAGAGCATAGATCTTGCCGTCGTCACAACCAAAAAGAACCATGTTCCCGAAGAGAGAAGGCGTGGCATACACCTGGCCCGCTGACTCAAACTTCCACTTGGATGTTCCCGTGCCGACGTCGATTGCGTGCAGCACTCCGCTGACCGAAGCAACATACAGAATTCCTTCTCGAAGCACAGGGGCGGACCGCACCGCGCTGCCGGCACGATATTGCCAAGCCGCCTTCTCCGGAAAATGCAATTTGATTTGTCCCTGTCCACCGGTACGGGCATTGTCCCCAAGCAGGGTTGGCCATTCGCGTGGAGCGTTAGGCGTAGCTGTTTCCATCATCACCATCAGGCTGAGATAAGACGATGATCGATCTGCTTGAGATCGGAGACTCCGAGTCCAAGTTTCCCCGCCGCTGCAATATGTCCCGGCTGCCGGAAGAACAGATTCTTGGTGGGATCGTGAAAGAACACTTCGGTGTCTGGCGTGATGCTGCTTGACTCCTGCTCCCACACGGACGGAGCACCGTGTTCGCGTCGTTTCTTCTCGATCGCCTCCAGTTCAACGGTGTCCATCGCCACTGGGTCGGTAGCCACCATGAGAATCCCTGGTTGCTCGATAAAATCCTGGACCTGCGTGAGCGGGCCCCCGTGCCATACCTGGCGCATTCCATCCATGATATGCAGCACCGCTTTCGAACGTAGGGGTTCGACCGTGCACAGCAATCCGATCAGAGGATTTGTAAAAGAATGCGGCGCTTGATGGGTGCGCGCAACATTATTGAAAGTACCGTAGGCCAGGTTCTTGAGAGCTCCAGTAACTCCGGAGGCCGAATGGTCCTTCATGGTGGGCACGTTGATAATCTTCGTTACTTCGTGGGCCACAATCTTTGCCATGTAGGATCGGGTTTCCCACTCGCCGAAGAAATTGGCATCACAATAGACATTCGGCTCGTAGCCGACTACGCCGCTGGCGAAGGCGTCCTGGATGCCCACGATGCGAACTCCAGTCGGCAACAGTGCCTGATAGCTACCGATATCAATTTCATAAGAATACCGGTCGTAGACGACGATATTTCGCAGAGGCACTCCAACCGACCGGACCGCGTCAATGATCTCTCGTATGATCTCGGGAGAGGAACAACAGGCAGGCGCACCCGACGGATTGATCTTGATGCCAACGATGTCCTTCGGATCGATGAATTTCGTCCATGCATCCTGAACCGATTTCTCGCCTGTTAGTTCGGTCATCGCCCGTTCCAGCTGACGGCGCACGATCGACTGCGTCACGCGATTCCCCACAATCGCCTTGGGTTCGCGGATCTCGATAACTCGTCCGCGAAACAATCCCGGCATCCCCAGTGGCGACGGCGCGTAATCGGGCAGACCGTGCAGTTCAATGGGTGGGAGGGAAGGAAGAGAACCCGCCCGCGCCATCGGGTCCAGACCTGGAATCAGCAGCGAAGCGCTTCCTACGCAACCGGCCTTTACAAAAGTACGACGATCCATGATTCCTTCCGGATTGATCGCTCCAATTTGCCAGACCGAACCTCGAGGGAGCCGATAAGATTACGCTAGTGCGTCTCTGGTTTACAACCCGTCCGGGGCCGCTCTGTCATCGAGCTCTGTCATCGAGGATGACAATCTCGTCTCGTGTAGATACACTTTCGCTTCAACACAAACCACACAGGGGCCAGGCAGAGGCGGATGAAAACATCACTTGCAATCATCACTGCACTAGCGATCGTCCTCGGATCTCCTTTCGTCACATTTGCGCAAACTCCACCTCGTTATGATCTGCTGTTAAAAGGCGGCCACGTTATCGATCCTGCCAATCACATCGACGACGTACGCGACGTTGCCGTATTTCAGGGCAAGATCGCTGCTGTCGAAAAAGATATTCCCGCCGACCAGGCCGGAAAGGTTGTGGATGTTTCGAAGCTCTTCGTCACGCCCGGACTGATCGATATTCACTACCACGTCGGTCACGGAGGAGCGCCACTCAACTGGTTCACTCCTGAAGCCCGAGCGCACGCTCTCCCGCTTGGCATCCCGGCGGATATGGCGCTGCAATCTGGCGTGACCACCATCGTCGATGCAGGTACGGCAGGCGCCGAAACCTTCCTGCAAGAGAAGGAGGAAGTCATCGACCGCGCCAAAGTGCGTGTTCTGGCTTTCCTGAATATCGTCGGGAACGGGATGGGAGGCGGGCTGGAACAAAGTCTGGATGAGATGGACCCCAAACTTTGCGCCGCCACGATCACAAGATATCGGGACATCATCGTGGGAGTAAAGACTGCGCATTACTGGACGAAAGAGCCTTGGGATGCGGAGCACGTGCCGTGGGCTGCGGTGGATCGTGCTATTGAATGTGCGACGCTTGCGAATGTTCCGGTCATGTATGACTTCTGGCCTCGTCCAGAGAGAACTTACGAAGATCTGCTGAAGAAGATGCGACCTGGTGATATTCACACCCACGTCTTTGCCCAGCAATTCCCCATAATTCTTGCCGACGGCAAGATCAATCCCGCCTTGGCGGACGCTCGCGGGCGTGGCGTGATCTTTGACGTTGGACATGGAGCCGGCAGCTTTTGGTTTCGCAACGCAGTTCCTGCTCAGAAACAAGGATTCATTCCTGATTCCATGTCCACTGACTTACACTCAGGGGACTACAACGTAGTCAGCATGACGATCGTGATGTCAAAATTCCTGGCCTTGGGTGTGCCCCTGGATGACATCATTCGCCGATCGACCGTCAATCCAGCGGCCGAGATTCATCGGCCCGAATTGGGCACTCTGGCGGTAGGCAAGGACGCCGATATCGCGGTCCTCGAACTAGCGAAGGGTCATTTCAGTTACATCGATTGTGGCGTCGCCAGATTTGACGGAAACGCGAAACTGACGGCTCGTATGACGATTCGCGCAGGCCGCATTTTGTACGATCCTTCCGGTCTCAGTATGGTGGAGTGGGAGAAATCCCGCCCACAATATTTCAACACTCCCGACAAAGGCGATTCTTTGCCAGCGCGGGCCGACGATTATCCACGAGATTGAAGTGGCGAAGGTCCCGCATGGTTTGGAGGTGATTCCACCGTGACACAAGGTGATTCGCCAGAAACTCTTAAGTAGGGGAGCACAAGCCCTCGCGATCGGCGGCGCTGCCGCTCTGAACGTCGAATTACAGACTCGCGCGTTTTCTAAACAGCCGGCCGCGGGTGAGGACTACTACCAGAAGCTGGGCGTGACGCCGTTCCTCACATGCGGCAGGAACCTATACGGTGCTGATTTTATCCCATTATTCCATGAGCTTCAGAATGCCAAAGCGTTCCGGAACATGAAAACTGTCGCGCATCGGCGCTCGCCAGGCAATGTAGTGCCGACTGGAGGCCGGTCCCTGACAACGAAAGAGATTGATTCGCAGAGTGTTGCCGGCGGCCGCCGGGCGACTGTCGATGGCAGCATACGGAATTCGCATCGCCCCATACCACACGTGGGCGGCCTTATCGATCCTCGATGAGACCTCGAAATTCGAATTCCATTTCCAACCGC
>Ga0206999_10019_pt1 | contig 44581 bp, 41 predicted proteins | sample Alteio_BWMinCont_92_FD_153482 | JGI IMG/M metagenome (GOLD analysis project Ga0206999, IMG submission 153482) | Enriched cells from forest soil in Barre Woods Harvard Forest LTER site, Petersham, Massachusetts, United States -... | ecosystem: Environmental > Terrestrial > Soil > Temperate forest >...
ATCGCCCGTTTGCCGTTCGACCCGGCCCAGGTATGGCCGGTGCGAAACGGCCGGCGTGTACGCGGCGAGATCAATGGTTTCGCATTCCGGACATCCCTGTTCCCCGAGGCCGGCGGCAAGAAGCACATCCTGCTGGTAAACAAGAAGATGCAAGCCGGGGCCGGTGCCAGGGCCGGCGATACCGCCCGCTTCCGGCTCCAGCCGGACATGGAGGAACGGGAAGCCGCTCCGCCGCCCGAGCTTGTGAAGGCTCTCAAGGCCGAGCCCGGGCTGAAACGCTATTTCGACGCCCTCAACCCGTCGAGGCGGCGCGATATCGCTCGCTGGACGTCGGAGCCCAAAAGCGCCGAATCCCGGAAAAAGCGCGCCGACCAGATTGCCGAACGGCTCTTCCTGGCCATGGAAGGCGAGCACGAGCCCCCACCCATTCTCCGCGCCGCATTCCAGCGCCAGCCCGCCGCGCGCCCGGGGTGGGAGGCCATGTCGCCCGTCCGCAGGCGCAACCATCTCTTCGGTATCTTTTACTACCAGACCGCCGAAGGCCGTGAACGCCGCGCCCGGGCAGCCATCGAGGATGCCCTCAACGTGGCCAAACGGCTCGCTTCCGCCGCCAAAAGCGAAATTCCTGGGTAAATCGCTTCACTTTTCTCGGCTCAGAAGACCGGTTTGTCGTCTAATAGAACAAGATGAAGGCGCTCGCATCCGTACAGTCGTTGTTTGCCCAGGGTTCGGCCTCGGTCCACGAAGAGGCGGTCCGGCAGGAGAATCTTGCCATCGCCACCGGGTTGAAGCACCAGGAAGCCGGCCTGCTGGACGAGTTGATCGTCCGCTACCAGCACCGCCTGCTCCGCTACCTCCTGTTTTTGACCAGCAGCCGCGAACTCGCCGAAGACCTGTTCCAGGAGGTCTGGATGCGCGTGCTGGTGCGCGGAGGGCAGTTCAACGGCAAAGCCCGGTTCGATACCTGGCTGTTTACCATCGCGCGCAATCTGGTCATCGACTACCGCCGCAAGCGAACCCTGGCCAGCCTGGACGAGTTGTTCGAGGGCGCCAATGAGGACGACCGGCCGATGGCGTTTGAGGTCTCCGACACCCAGCCGACCCCGTTTGACCGCTTCGCCAGCCTCGAGGACCGCCGCCGCATCGCCGACGCCCTGCTCGAGTTGGATACGCTCTATCGCGAGGTCCTGGTCCTGCGTTTCCACGAGGAGATGTCGCTGCAGGAAATTGCCGCCGTGACGCGCGCGCCGCTTTCGACCGTGAAGTCCAGATTGTATCGGGGTTTGGCGGCCATCAAGCCCAAGTTGGAAGGCTCGCCGGATTCTGCACTCGAAGCGGAGTAAACGTGGCATCAAGCGTCGAGGGAACGCACGATCCCGAACTGACGGCCGCGCTCGCTGGAGAGGGAGCCGACCGGGAACGTGAGGTCGCCCGAAGCACCCGCCGCGTGGTCCTGGCGTCGCAGGGCGTCATTCAGGAACAGAAGGCCGGCCGCAAGCGCGTTCGCGCCATCGCTATCGCCGCCATCCTCGTCTTTCTATTGGTGTTTGGACCCCTCATCTGGTGGGCCGCCGATAACCTGATTGCCGGCGAGCACCTCGGCGATCTGGCCAGCCAGTTCAGCCTTTGGGCCTGCATCCTCTGTCCGGCGCTTCTTGCCGCCGCGGTCATGGCCGGATGGCTGCGCCACCGCTCCTGATTCTGGCCGCTCCCTCCAGCCCCGGCCAGGCGCAAATCCCATCCCGATGCGCAACTTCCACCTCCACCTCCGCGTCATTCCAACAGAAGTTCATATCCACGTAAACTTCTATTGAACCCCTCCCGGTGAGGGATGGAACATGCGCGATCCAGAACTTATTGCCGTAAACGAAGATGCCCGCCTGATCCCCTGGTGGTCGATTGTGACCGCCATCGCCGCCTTTGTGGCCGTCGAGTATTACATGTGGGGGGTGCTCCCCTCGCAGCGCCATCACCCCGGTCCGCCGATCGGCTTCAAAATCTACTTCAATCTCTCCTGGGGATTGCTCGCCGCCTTGTATTTCCTCATGGTCGGCTACGTCAGCAAAGACGCCCCGCGGCGCGCCATGAGTGCGCGATTCTGGATGCTGATCTGTTTTGTGATGCCCGGCGGGATCGGGGCCGTGCTCTACTTCCTGCTGCGGCAGCCGCTGGTCTCGCGTTGCCCGGCTTGCAGCACCTTCGTGCAGAGTGATTTTCACTTCTGTCCCCAATGCGACTATCAGCTCACCGCAAGCTGCGGAAACTGCTTCCGTACGGTGCGCGCCACCGACCAGTTCTGCACCCGCTGCGGCCACGAACTGGCCAAGGACAAAATGCCCGCCCGGCTCCGCGTCATGGCGGAGTGACGCCGGAGTACCACAGTTCTTCGTTCACCGTTCACGGTTGTCTTCCTTCCTATCCCGGCGTCGCTGTCCCGGCCCGGCATGCACGGCGGCCGGCCCCTTACGCATTAAACTGTGAACGAAGAACTGTGAACTGAGAATTGATGTCCCTTTCGGCACTCATCGTTGACGACGAACAACTGGCTCGCGACGAGCTGAAGTACCTGCTCGATTCGGTGGGCGGCATCGATGTTGTTGCCCAGGGGACCAACGGCATCGAAGCCGTGGAACTGATCGAAGAGCACCATCCGGATCTTGTCTTTCTCGATGTGCAAATGCCCGGACTGGACGGGTTTGCCGTCCTCAATCGGCTCAGGGAGCGCAGCGAGGCCATGGCGCGCGCCCATCCCGGGGAAAAGGAATCCCTTCCGCAGATCATCTTCGCCACCGCCTACGACCAGTACGCCGTGCGCGCCTTCGATGTAAATGCCGTCGACTACCTCCTGAAGCCCTTCGATCGGAAACGGGTCGAGCAGGCTGTGGAGCGGGCCAAATCGCGCATGTCGGGCGGCGGTGAAACGCAAATCGATGCGCTGCTCCGCTTGCTCAACCATGGAACCGCGCGCGCGCATCCTCCGGCCAAGCTCATCGTCCAGGCCCAGAGCCGCCTGCTTCTGGTTGACCAGGCAGAGATCTGCTTTGCGGCCATCGATGACGGCATCATCCGCGTCGTCACCCAGACCTTCGAAGGCCAATCGAAGTGCCGCACCCTCGAAGAACTGTTCGAGCAACTGGATCCGGCTGTCTTCTGGCGCGCCCACCGCGGATTCGTGGTGAACATCAACCACATCCGCGAAGTGGTCCCGTGGTTCAAGTCCACCTACCAGCTCCGCATGAACGACAAGCAGCAGACCGAAATCCCCGTAAGCCGTTCCCAGACCCGCCGCCTGCGCGAGCTGTTCAATCTCTAGCTAGCTCATCCCGCCCCCGCCATCACGGCCTGTCATCCTGAGCGCAGCGAAGGATCTGCTTTAGAACTCAACAATCTCCACGCCCCCGCTAGCGCAAATCCGCCCATCGCAAACACCGAAACCAAGGCCGAAGCTGCCAGGATATCCGCAACCGGCCAGGTTCTTCCGCTCGCGTCGACCGCAGCCTGCTGCGGCAGCCGCGTGAATACCTGCATGGCATTTCCCCCCGCGCACAATGCATAAAACGCGATCGGAGGCCACAGCGCGCCGCGGCCGCGCCCGGCGTCGCCAGCCGGCCATTTGCGCAGATAGATCGAAAACGCAATGTAGATGAGAGTGACCGTCAGAAACCACCCCAAGTAGTTCGAGAGCGGAACGCCGAACCAGGGCCCGCCATCGCGCCATTTCCAGGCGTGCAGCAAAGTGGCCCACACCGGATCCTGCGCCCAGTCCCAGGTCACCATGATCGCGCTCGCCACAGGCAGTGCCACAACCGGCGTACTCGTGCTTCCCACGATCAGGCGCGCCAGCATCCACGAAACGTAGGCCATGCCGATATATGCAGGCCCCAGAAGCACGGGGACGTGGAACAGCCTCGGCCCCATCAATTCGAGAAACTCGTAGCGGCCAAAAGGAACTCCCGTGGCGACGCCGACGTTCTCAACGACATTGCCGATGACCGCGCAGATTGCTGCGAACACCAGAATTCCGCGCCACCCGTAATGCCGCGCGCCGTCGACCAAAGCGAAGGCCATTGCGGACAGAACCTCGAACGCGACGATGCTGGTTTGAGGGAATCCGGTCGCGACTTCCACGCCCCTCGCCGATGCATAGATGGCGAGAATGGCGACCAGCGCCTTCGTCGATGTCGGACGCCGGATCTCCATCATCGCTTTAGTCGTAGCGCTCGAAGACGATCTGCTTCTTGTGCCAGCCGTAATTGGCAAGCTTCTCGCGCACGCCGGCCACCATGTTGTTCAGGCCGCAGATGTAGGAGTAAATGTCGAACCTGAGATCGGCCGAAGGAATGGCCGGGTCAAGAGGCGCCAGGGGAAGGCTGATACCAAGCCGGCAGGCACGTTTTTCCACGATCCGCGCCACGTGCTCCTGGACATACCCCCGCAGCCCTTTCCAGTGGTCGTCCGCGCGGCTGAGCGTGGGAATGTAGTGAAAATTCGGCTTGCGCGCCGCCAGCGCTTCGAATTCGTCGCGGTAGTACAGCTCGCTTTCATAACGCGTGCCGTAGACCATCCAGATGTCGCGTCCTTCGCTGCGATCGGTGCCGTCCTCGGGAAAGAGCCACTGCGCATACGCGCGCATGGGAGCAATCCCCGTTCCCGTGGAGATAAAAATCGAGTCAACCACCGGCTGGCTGAGAACGAAGTGGCCGTGGGGCCCGTGGAACTTGACCGTGCCGCCCGGCGGGAGATCCGTAAGATCGGCCAGGTGGTTCGAGAAGAAACCACCCTCGACCCGGTTCACGCACAGGTCGAAGCGATTTCCACTGGCGGCGGAGGCAATGGAATAAGCCCGCGTCTGCTGTTTCCCCCGCGAATCAGGAGCCACCGTAGAAACGAATTGTCCCGCCACGAACGGAAAATTCTCCAGCTCATCCACGACAAAGTTGAAGTGGTAACACTGGGCTATATCAGAGATGCAAATCTTGCGTTCAAGACGCGCCGTATAAAGCTTGCGTTCCAATCCGAACTCCGCGGAAAAAACGAAATGAAGGCCCCGTCGGAGGGGCCTGTTCGCAGTATAACTGGTAGCTCACGAACGGCTTCAGGGGCAGCACAACCGGGTACCACATGGGGTCCCCGGCGACAAGTCTTCCTCGCTGGGGTGGATTGAGTCGTGCCGCAAGGCCGCAAAAATGAAGGAGGGCTTCCAGCCCCTCAAGGAGCTTTCACTCCCTTTCACGCGCCTTTCGGGTCATCCGCAAAGAGCCCTGGCTGCGACTCATCCGGAACCGGGGCGATCAGGTTCGGGTCGTCATTCTTCACGTTTCCGACCGCGGTGCTGATCCTCCACGCGGTCATCAACTCGTCGGGGTATGGGCGCAGCAGATCGACGGGCAAATGATGCGGCTCCGCGGGCGCGAGCCAGCGCTCGTAATCGGCGGGCTTCACAATCACCGGCATGCGGTTGTGGAACGGTTCCAAAAGCTCGTTGGGATCGGTGGTGATCACCGAGTAGGAAAATAGCGCCTGGCCGGTCTGCTTGTCCTTCCAAACGTCAAACAGGCCGGCCAGCGCGAACAAGGATCCGTCCTTCAGCGCAAAGGCGAACGGCTGCTTGTTCTTGCGGTCGACCGGCTGCCATTCGTAAAAGCCATCGGCCGGGACCAGGCACCGCCGCCGCTTGATGGCCTCGCGGAACACCGGGCTGGTAGTCAGCGTTTCGGCTTTCGCGTTGATGGTGCTGTAACCGACCTTGGGGTCGCTCGCCCAGTAAGGCACAAGGCCCCAGCGCATCGGCAACAGCTCGCGTTCCAGCGATTTTTTGTTGAAGACGACCACGGGCTGAAACGTCTGCGGCGCCACGTTGTATGATGGCAGGATTTCAAACGTGGTCGGCACACCCGTCCGGAAGACCTCTGCGATCTTCTGTTTGTCGGAACGGCGATAATAGCGGCCGCACATGGTTCGAATTCAGTTCTAGCAGGTCGCCCTTTTCCCCGGTCTCAGAAGCGAGATCTCCGACCCCGCGAACAAAGACCCGGTCGAAGTGATTCCTTGCCTGGCCACCCCGCGGATGTTGCACACCCACGGGCCCGCCTCGCATACTACTGAGCGGGCGCAGCGCCGCTCAATTCTCATTGGCTGAAGGTCTCCTCATCGCATGGCCATTTCCAAAGTTTTCCCCAACGCCCAGGTCGCGCTCGACGGCATCGTCGAAGACGGAATGATCATCGCCGTGGGCGGCTTCGGACTTTGCGGCGTTCCCGAAACCCTGGTTGTGGCTTTGCGAGACACCGGCAAGAAGAATCTGACGGTCGCCAGCAACAACGCCGGCGTAGATGGATGGGGGCTGGGCCTGCTCCTCGAGACCCGCCAGATTCGTAAGATGATTTCCAGCTACGTCGGCGAGAACCGCGAATTCGAACGCCAATTCCTCTCCGGCGTGCTGGAGATCGAGTTTTGCCCGCAGGGAACGCTCGCGGAACGGATGCGCGCGGGCGGCGCCGGCATTCCCGGCTTCTTCACGCGCACCGGCGTGGGCACGGCCATCGCCGACGGCAAAGAGCATCGCGTCTTCGATGGCAAGACCTACATCCTCGAGCAGGGAATTCGCGCCGATCTGTCACTGGTGAAGGCTTGGAAGGGCGACACCAGCGGGAATCTGATCTACCGAATGACGGCGCGGAACTTCAATCCCATGGCGGCGGCCTGCGGTCGGATCACCGTGGTCGAGGTAGAGCACCTGGTTCCGGTAGGCGAACTCGACCCGGACCAGGTCCACACGCCCGGAATCTATGTGCAGCGCATCGTGCACAATCCCCATCCGGATAAGCGCATCGAACAGCGGACCATCAGGAAGGCTTGAACAGCCATGGCTTGGACACGCGAACAGATGGCCCAGCGCGCCGCGCTGGAGCTAAAAGACGGGTTCTACGTTAACCTGGGCATCGGCATGCCCACGCTCGTCGCCAACTACGTACCTCCCGACGTGCACGTCACGCTCCAGTCAGAGAACGGGCTGCTGGGCATCGGCCCGTTTCCCACCGAAGCCGAAGTCGACGCCGATCTGGTCAACGCGGGCAAGCAGACAGTCACCGCGCTCCCTGGAGCAAGTTTTTTCTCCAGCGCGGAGTCGTTTGCCATGATCCGCGGCGGCCACATCAACCTGGCGATCCTCGGCGCGATGCAGGTCTCCGAGCACGGCGACCTGGCCAATTGGATGATTCCCGGCAAGATGATCAAGGGCATGGGCGGCGCCATGGACCTGGTGGCCGGCGTACAGCGCGTGGTCGTGCTGATGGAGCATACATCGAAAGACGGCCAGCCAAAGATTCTCCGCGCCTGCACTCTGCCCCTCACCGGCGCCGGCGTGGTGAACCGCATCATCACCGATCTCTGCGTGCTCGATGTGACCGCCGATGGATTCAAGCTGGTCGAAGTGGCGCCCGGCGTAACCCGCGACGAAGTCCAGTTCAAAACAGAAGCGCGTATCACCGGTTAGCGGGGTGCCCTAAGCCGCGAATGGAACAAAATGAACTGAGTACGTGGCTGCGGGTGCCCTCCGGCTTTGCTCCGGCGGGGTGCGCTATTTCCCGTTTTGTCGTGCCTTTGCTACCCGCGATTGAGTCGTCCGGCCAAGCCTCTCGCTGATAAACGCTCCCGCGCCGATCAGGCGATCGAGATCGACTCCCGTCTCAACACCCATGCCGTTCAGCATGTATAGCAGGTCTTCCGTCGCCACGTTTCCCGCGGCGCCCGGCGCATAAGGGCACCCTCCCAGGCCGCTGACCGACGCATCGAACACACGTACGCCCTCGAGCATTGCGGCGTAGACGTTGGCGAGCGCCTGCCCGTAAGTATCATGAAAATGCCCGGCGAGCTTTTCTCTCGGAATGCGCTCACTCACGGTCTCGATCAACGCGCTGGTCCGGTTCGGTGTGCCCACGCCGATCGTATCGCCCAGCGAGATCTCGTAACAGCCGCGCTCGAACAGAGCAGCCGCAACTTCGGCCACCTTCGCCGCCTTTACCTCGCCCTCATACGGACACCCCAGCGCGCACGAAACGTAGCCGCGCACCGCAACGTGCTCCGCGCGCGCCGCGGCGAAAATGGGCTCGAAGCGCTCCAGGCTTTCGGCGATGCTGCAGTTGATATTGCGTTGCGAGAAGGTTTCCGAAGCCGCCGCGAACACCGCAACCTCGGTAGCACCCGCCGCAACCGCTTCTTCAAATCCCCGCAGGTTCGGTATCAGCACCGGGTAGGTGATTCCCTGGCCTTGCTTCAGTGCGCGCAGCACCTCGGCATGATCGGCCATCTGCGGAACCCACCTGGGCGAGACGAATGCCGTGGCTTCGATGGTCGTCAGGCCGGCATCGGCCAGTCGCCGGATAAACTCGATCTTCGTTTCGGTGGGAACCGTCTGCTTCTCGTTCTGAAGCCCGTCGCGGGGGCCGACTTCGACGATGCGCGCCTTTTGCGGAATCCCCATGATCAACCCTCTTTGGCCGGCGTCTCCGCGCGTTCGAACTGAAGCAACTCCACGCCTTCGGTCACCTGGTCGCCCACCGCAAAGTGAAATGCGCCGACCTTCCCGGCCGCCGGCGCATGGACGGTGCACTCCATCTTCATGGCTTCCAGAACCATCAGCGGCGCGCCTTTCTCCACGCGCTCGCCCGGCTGGACCGATTGGGCGATCACGCGCCCCGGCATGGGCGCGCGCAGGCTGCTTTCCGCGCTGTGTCCCTCGGCGGCGACGGCAAGCGGATCGAGGTATGCGAACACGCACGTTTGCCCGCCGGAAAATACATACAGTCGCTTGCGATCCTCAATCACCTTCGCGGAAACCCGTCGCTGATCGATGACCGCATCGATTCTTCCCTGCTCGTGGAGTTCCGCGCTGACGCGATAAGTTACTTCGCCGATGGTGATGCGATATTCGTTCGCGTCGAACTCAACGGTTGCGCTCAATTCACGATCGGGCTGGCTGAAGTCAAGGCGCCGCCGGTATCTTCCATTCAGACGCCATCCGTCGCGACCGGCCCATGGAGATGCGCGGCCCACGGAACCCGCCCCTTCGCCGCGAATCACTTTAAGAGCGGCGAAAACCAGCGCCGTGTCGGAACACTCGGTACACGTGGGAAAAACCCGGTTCTTCTCGCGTTCGATAAGGCCGGTATCGAGCTTTGCGTCGACAAAGGAGCGGCTGGAGACAAGGCGATGCAGGAAATCAACGTTGTTGGCAACGCCCACGATCTGGAACTCTGAGAGCGCGGCGCCCAGCCGGCGCACCGCCAGGTCACGCGTCTGGTCCCAGACGATCAGCTTGGCGATCATCGGGTCATAAAACGGCGTAATGGCATCGCCCTGCTCGACGCCGGTATCGATGCGCACATGTTCCGACTGCGCCGGCATGTTCACATGCACCAGTTTTCCGATCGACGGAAGAAAGTTGTTGTTCGGATCTTCGGCGTAGATCCGCGCCTCAATGGCATGGCCCCGTATCTTCAGTTCCTCCTGCGTAAGGGGCAGAGGCTCCCCGGCAGCGACGCGCAACTGCCATTCCACCAGATCGAGCCCGGTGACCAGCTCCGTTACCGGATGCTCCACCTGCAGCCGGGTGTTCATTTCCATGAAATAGAAGCTGCCGTCTCCATCCAGCAGGAACTCCACCGTCCCCGCGCTCTGATAGCCCACCGCGCGCGCCGCTTCCCGCGCGGCCTTGCCGAACCCCGCGCGTTGCGCATCGGTGATCAGGGGCGCCGGCGCTTCCTCGATCACCTTCTGATGCCGCCGCTGCACCGAGCAGTCGCGCTCGAAGATACTGACCACGTTGCCGTGGGTGTCTCCGAAGACCTGCACTTCCACGTGGCGTGGCGCGACAACGCATTTCTCCAAAAGCACCGAATCATCGCCGAACGCCGCCGCGGCTTCCCGCTTGCATGACGCAAGCGCCGCCTGGAACTCCGCGCGCGCATCCACCGAGCGCATGCCTTTGCCGCCGCCGCCGGCGTTGGCCTTGATCATCACCGGGTAGCCGATCGTCTCCGCCTGCCGTTCGAGGAATTCCGGATCCTGGTTGGATCCTTCGTATCCCGGCGTCAGCGGCACTCCCGCTTTGCGCATCAATTCCTTGGCGGCGGCTTTCGAGCCCATCACGCGAATCGCCGCCGGCGGAGGCCCGATAAAGACGATCCCGGCTCGCGCGCAGGCCTCGCCGAATGCGGCGTTTTCCGACAGGAATCCGTAGCCGGGATGGATGGCCTGCGCTCCCGAATCCCTGGCCGCTTCGACGATGTTATCGATGACGAGATAACTTTCCCGCGCCGGTGGCGGACCGATCCGCACCGCCTCATCCGCGAGCCGCACGTGCCGGCTGTGCGCGTCGGCGTCCGAGTACACGGCCACGGTCCGGATCCCCATGCGCCTGCACGTCGCCATGACGCGGCAGGCAATTTCGCCGCGGTTCGCAATCAGAATTTTTTCAAACATCGCCGGCGTCATTTTGACGGCACCCAGTCCGGCTTGCGCTTTTCGAGAAAAGCGCTCAGTCCTTCCACCGCCTCCGGATTCGAACGTCGGTCCGCAATGGCCACCGCGGTCTGTTCCATCAGTTCGCGCGTGATCGGCTGATCCACCACCGCGTCGATCATCCTCTTGGCATCGCTCTGCGCCCCGGGCGCTCCGGAAAGAAGGTTACCGACAATCGATTGCAGGCATGCATCCAGTTGATCGGGCTCCGCGATTTCATGCACCAGTCCGATGCGTTCGGCATGCGCCGCATCGATCCGCTCGCCGGTGACAAACAGCCGGCTGGCCTGGCGCGGGCCGATGGCGCGCACCACGTATGGCGCGATGGTCGAAGGTATCAACCCCAGGCGAACCTCTGACACCGCAAACACCGCCGTACTCGACGCGACCGCTATGTCGCATGCCGCCACCAGGCCCAGACCTCCTCCCATCGCGGCCCCGTTCACGCGCGCGATCGTGACCCTGGGGCATCCGGCGATGATATGAAACATCTCCGCCAACCCCCGCGCGGTAGCCAGGTTGATTTCGCGCGGCGCGGCGCCCTGGCGCTTCATGTACTCGATATCGCCGCCCGCGGAAAAGCTTTTGCCCCGCCCCGCAAGCACGATCGCGCGCACCTTCGGATCTTCGCCCAGGTCGAGAAACGTCTCGGCCAGTTCGTCGATCATGGCTTCATTCAGCGCGTTGTGCACGGCGGGCCGGTTCATCCAGACCCAGGCCACGTCGCCGGCGCTCTCGATTTCAAGGGTGGGCTCAGGCATCACTTGCAATTCTCACATGCGGAACACGCCAAAACGCGTCGGCTCGGCGGCCGCATTCTGCGCCGCCGCCAGGCCCAGGGCCAGAATGCGCCGCGTGTCCAGCGGGTCCACAATGCCGTCATCCCACAACCGCGCAGTCGCGTAGTACGGATTGCCCTGCTCCTCATACTGATTGCGGATCGGCGTCTTGAATTCCTCTTCTTCCTCGACGCTCCACGACTTCCCGCGTCCTTCCAGTGCGTCACGGCGCACGCGGGCCAGCACGTTGGCGGCCTGCTCTCCGCCCATGACCGAGATACGCGAGTTGGGCCACGTCCATAAAAAACGCGGCCCATACGCGCGGCCGCACATGCCGTAATTGCCCGCTCCGAAGCTGCCGCCAATCAGCACCGTAAACTTGGGAACGCGCGCGCACGCCACCGCCATCACCATCTTCGCGCCGTCCTTGGCAATGCCGCCGTTCTCATACTTGCGTCCCACCATAAAGCCGGTGATGTTCTGCAAAAACACCAGCGGAATCCCGCGCTGTGCGCACATCTCGATAAAATGCGCGGCCTTGAGCGCCGACTCGGAAAACAGGATGCCGTTGTTGGCGAGAATTCCGACCGCGTATCCCGAGATGTGCGCGAATCCGGTAACCAGCGTCGTCCCGTAGCGCTGCTTGAATTCGTCCAGGCGGCTTCCATCCACCATGCGTGCGATCACTTCGCGCACGTCGTAGGGCTTGCGCAGGTCGGCGGGCACGATGCCGTAAATCTCTTCCGGATCGAAGAGCGGCTCTTCGGGCGCGGACTGCGGCCCGGCCGGCGTGGGCCGGTTGAGATTGGCAACGATGTGCCGAACCAGCGCCAGCGCGTGAGCATCGTCGTCGGCCAGGTAATCCGCCACCCCCGAGATTCGCGTGTGCACGTCGGCCCCACCCAGTTCTTCCGCCGTCACTTCCTCGCCGGTGGCCGCCTTCACCAGCGGCGGCCCGCCAAGAAAAATGGTTCCCTGTCCCTTCACGATCACCGATTCATCCGACATCGCCGGGATATAGGCGCCGCCCGCGGTGCATGAGCCCATCACGCAGGCGATCTGCGGAATCCCCGCCGCGGAGAGATTGGCCTGGTTGTTGAAGATCGCGCCGAAGTCGTCGCGGTCGGGGAAGACCTCGTCCTGCATGGGCAGAAACGCCCCGCCCGAATCCACGAGATAAACGCAGGGCAGGCGATTTTCAAACGCGATCTGCTGCGCGCGCAGATGCTTTTTCACCGTGAGCGGAAAATAGGTGCCGCCCTTGACCGTGGCATCGTTGGCGACGATCACGCATTCCTGGCCGTTGATGGGGCCAATGCCGGTGACGATGCCGGCGCTGGCCACGTCGCCGCCATACATGCCATTGGCGGCCAGCGGCGACAATTCTAGAAACGGCGCGCCCGCATCCACCAGCAAGTCAATACGCTCGCGCACATACAGCTTGTCTCGCGATTTGTATTTCTTGCGCGCGGCTTCCGGTCCGCCCAGCGCCGCAGATGCCGTTTTCTCCCGCAGTTCCCTCACCAGCGCCCGCAGCCGTTCCGCGTTGGCCCGGAACTCATCCGTGCGTGTCTGAACCTGCGATGTGAGGATACTCATAGCAACCCTGATCCCCGTTCCCTGGTCCCTGTTCCCTAATCCGACGTCTCCTTGAACAACTCCCGCCCAATCAACATCCGGCGAATCTCCGACGTCCCCGCGCCGATTTCGTACAGCTTCGCATCGCGCCACAGGCGCCCGGTCGAATGATCGTTGATATAGCCGTTGCCGCCCAGCGCCTGGATCGCCTGCCCCGCCATCCACGTTGCCTTCTCCGCCGAATACAGAATCGCGCCCGCCGCATCCTTGCGCACCGGATCGCCGCGATCGCATGCCTGCGCCACGGCATAGACATACGCGCGGCAGGCATGGAACGCCACATACATATCGGCCAGCTTCCCCTGCATCAACTGAAATTCGCCGATCGCCTTGCCGAATTGCTTGCGCTCGTGAACGTAGGGGATCACTACGTCCAGACACGCCGCCATGATGCCCAGAGGCCCGCCGCTCAGCACCAGGCGCTCGTAGTCCAGCCCCGACATCAACACCCGCGCGCCGCCATTCACGCGCCCCAGCACATTTTCCTCGGGCACCGGGCAGTCTCGAAAAACCAGCTCGCAGGTATTCGACCCTCGCATGCCCAGCTTGTCCAGCTTTTGCGCCGTGGTGAACCCCTCGAACCCCTTTTCCACGATGAATGCGGTGATGCCCCGCGAGGCCGCGCCGGGGTCGGTCTTGGCGTAGACGATCAGCGTGTCCGCTTCCGGCCCGTTGGTGATCCACATCTTGCTTCCGTTGAGCACGAAGAACCCCTCGCGCTTCTCCGCCCGCAGGCGCATGCTGATCACGTCGGACCCGGACTCCGTTTCCGACATCGCCAGCGCACCCACGTGTTCGCCGCTGATCAACTGGGGCAGGTACTTGCGCTTCTGCGCCTGTGTGCCCTGCTTGGCGATCTGGTTCACGCAGAGATTCGAGTGCGCTCCATACGACAAACCGATCGAAGCCGAGGCGCGCGATATTTCCTCCATGGCGATGACGTGTGCCAGATAGCCCAGATCCGAGCCGCCGTATTCTTCGTCCACCGTGATGCCCAGCAGCCCCAGATCCCCGAGCTTGCTCCATATACCGCGCGGATAGCTGTTTTCGCGGTCCACCTGGGCCGCGATGGGCGCGATTTCGTTGAGTGCGAAGCGGCGCACGGTTTCCCGCAGGAGCGCGATCGACTCGCCCAATTCAAAGTTCAGCCCTTTCACACGGTTCTCCTTGGGTTCAGTACATGGCAGGGAGGGTTATCGAGAAGGGGTCGCCGGCAAAAAGGAAATCGAAATCGGGCCGTCAAAAACCGGCGGGGAAATCTGGAGATGCCGCATGTCACGCTCCGCAAAGAAGATACACCTTCGTCGATGGAGTCGTCCAGAAGGGTCGCTTCCGGCGCCGGGCCCCGCGGGTGCGGTGGCGAAGTTCACCCAAACGCTTGTCGTTTCGCCTGCGGTCGCGGCAGTCTTCAACTCCCGGCCAAACAAAATCGCGTCGCAGCTGTAGCAGACTTCACCCGAGCAGCGCACGGAGGGACCTGGGAATTTCTCTAGTTGCATTTTTGCCGCCCTTGGGTGAATAATCCGATGCCTCGGCCTTTTCCTCCCCACGGCGGACAAAACTTATGAATGTTTCCGGGCTTGGCACCACGAGCCTGAGAGCAGATGGGTCTCGAATGCGGTGCCCTGTCTGCCGGTCGACACGAATTCGGCTGTCGAGATTTCGATGGCCGGACGTAACGCACTGGTTTAGCATGCGCCGTGCGGTTCGCTGCCGTGATTGCGGGAGGAGAAGTTTCGCCAGTTTGTTCCGGCTTTGGCGAATCACGCCCCGTGGGTATCGCTGAAAGCGCGGAAGAAGAGGCTGTGGGATTCAAAGAGGGTCACGATGCACGTTCCTGGTTTGCTCGAAAGAGTGCGCTGTCGGGTCTGGACGAGGTGTATCTCGTCCTTAAGGTGGATCGCGAGGCGCAGGCGGATCGCTCTTATGCGGCGCGGCGGCCGGTTCGATGGCTGCCGGTCTTGCCGCGGACTTCCACCTCCAGGGCGACCATGCGGCGGTGGAGAATACGCTTCAGTTGAGCAAACGACACAAGATCATAGGCATGGCGGTCCTGTTCCAGCCGGGCAAGGATGTCCCGAAGGCTTGCGAGTGTCCGGGCTGGCGGGCTGATGGCCATGACGGTTCGAGTGTCCTAGATGCGACATATCGGGAAGTGGACGTCTCAGCTTCAGAAAGCTCATCCCGACCCCGTTGATATTTCCCGGTGTTTGGCCGTATTCTAGTAAGGCGAACGAGTTTGTCCGCCTGAGGTGCCGTGAACTATGGACATCCCCAAAATGTAGATTTTTGAGGGGAACACGGCTGGCGGAGAGATGAGTGGGCTCAAAGCCCACTTTTTATTTGGTGCAAACTCCTCGCTGAAAAATCGCCGCAGCAGACGACGGCTTTTGGCCCCGGAAATCGGCCTGAATGTCGCCAATCGAGCGGTGGTAAGCCGCACGATTTGCGGCGTTTGGAAGAGATGGCAGTCAGGCTGGATGAAATTCGGGCAGCGGCGGAGCGCGTGGCGGCCTCGCACGATCTGGATGTAGTGGACGTGGAGTTCGCCGGTTCGTCCAAGGAACGCCTGCTGCGGGTTTTTCTGGAGAAGAATGCCCTGGCGCGGGAGCGGCTGAAAGCACAGATCGCCGCCGGCGCCGAAGGCCTCCCGGAACGGCTGGTTGAGGGCGCGTTAAGCCCCGAGCAGCTTTCGGGCATCACACATGAGGATTGCGCCGAATTTAGCCGCGACTTGGGCGTTCTGCTGGACGTGGAAGACCTGGTTCCGGGCGGCGAATACACCCTGGAAGCCAGTTCGCCGGGCCTGGATCGAAAGCTGACCAAGCCGGGGGATTTTCAAAGATTTATGGGTAGCCTGGTCAGGGTTCAGACGTTCGAGCCCGTTCGCAATAACCGCCACTGGCAGGGCCGGCTCGTCGACTTTCACTCCCAGCTTCCGAGCACCGGGGAACCTGGAGCACCCGGCATCACGCTGGACTTGGGCGCGGTCAGGCAAAGCAGCAAAAGCCGGAAAGCCGGCGTCAGCACCGTTGACATAGCGCTTGGCAACATCGAAAAAGCGCAGCTGATCCCGGAAATCTGAAAAACAGGGAACAGGGATTCGTAAGTTTGGTCGGACGTTGGCCTGCCGCCACTCTGACCGCCGGGTTTCCGCCCTAAATGAATTGAACCGCACGGGTCGCAAATCCCGGGCCAAACCAAAATCCGAGAGAGCAAGAAGTATGGCAAGTGCTTTGTATCAAAGTATCGAGCTTTTGAGCCGGGAAAAGGGCATTGAGCCCTCGATCGTCGTCGGCGCCGTCGAGGAGGCGATCGCCCTGGCTACGCGCAAATACTACAAGACCCAGGAAAACATGCGCGGAGAGCTGAACAAGGAAACAGGCGAAATCACCGCTTATATCTACAAGACCGTGGTCGCCGATGAGGACGAAGTTGAAGATCCCGTGAACCAGATCACTCTGGAAGAGGCCCAGGAGATGGCCCCTGGAGTCGAGATCGGCAGCGAGATCCGGCTTTACCGCGACACCACGCCGCTGGGACGCATCGCCGCGCAGCTTGCCAAGCAGGTCATTTTCCAGAAAGTGCGCGAAGCCGAGCGCGACACGGTCTTTCAGGAATACGCGCACCGCGAGAAGGAAGTCCTCAACGCCACCGTGAAACGGATCGAAGGCCAGGACGTCATCTTCGACCTCGGCAAGGCCGAAGCCCGCTGCCCCAAGCGCGAGCAGTCCCGCCTGGAGCAGTTCAGCGTGGGCGAGCGCGTGCGCGTCGTCCTGCTCAAGGTCGACCGCGCCGCCAAAGGCCCGCAGGTTATCGTCTCCCGCGCCGCCCCGGAGCTGGTACAGAACCTGTTCCAGTCGGAGGTGCCGGAAATCTACGACAGCACTGTCGTCATTCGCGCCATCGCTCGCGAAGCCGGCGAACGCACCAAGATCGCCGTCATGAGCCGCGACAAGGACGTCGACCCGGTAGGCGCCTGCGTGGGTATGAAAGGCATGCGCGTACAGTCCATCATTCGCGAGCTCCGCGGCGAGAAGATCGACATCATCGAGTTCAGCGAGGAGATCACCACCTTCGCCGAGAAGGCCCTGCAGCCCGCCAAAGTCAGCCGCGTTTCGATTACCGACTTGGGCGAAAAGCAGCTCGAAGTCATCGTCGATGATACGCAGCTCTCCCTGGCCATCGGCAAAAAGGGCCAGAACGTGCGCCTGGCCGCCAAGCTCCTGGGCTGGAAAATCGACATCAAGAGCGAGGAAGAAAAGCGTCAGGAAGTCGAACAGCAGATGCAGGCGCTGTCCGGCGGGCCCACCACCCCCATCGAGCAGGTAACCGAGCTCGGCGATTCGACGATTCAGAAGCTGGTTGCCGCCGGCATCACCACCGTCGAGGCGCTGGCCGACATGACTCCGGAACAGCTCGAGGAGATTCCGGGCATCGGCGAAAAAACGGTGGAGCGCATCAGCGTGGCCGTGCGGCACTACTTCGGCCACTTCGAAGAGGGCGAGGAACCGGTCGAACCGGTCGCGGAAGAAGAGCCATCCGAAGGCCGGGCCGCCGAATCCGCCGCAGCGGACACCGAAGACGTTCCGACCGGCGAACTGGAAGTGGCAACCGCGGATGTGGTCGCCGAAACCGCGGATGCCGAGCTCGAGAACGCCGCCGAGACGCTCGAGGAAGCCGAGAGCGAACGCGCAGCCGAGGCTGAAGAAGAACTGGAATCCGCATCCGGCATCGAGGAGCAGGCCGAAGCCGAAGCGGACAGCGAAAGTATGACGGCCGAAGAGCTGGCTGTGGAGAGTGTTCCCGAGCCGGACGAAGCCGAGGACACCAAGGAATGAGCGGGCACGTGAGTGCGGTTCCTTTCCGGCGCCGCACTTTCCACCGCCACGCAAGTCATAATGAACCTGAAAGCAGCGGCCAATGCCATGAGGTGACTATGAGCACTTAGGGCTTTTGGTAGCACAGACCGAAAAGAGGCGGATGAGCAAGGTACGAATTAACGATCTCGCACGCGAGTTGGAAGTGAAGCCGCGCGCGATTCTCGACATTCTTCCGGAACTCGGCATCACCGAGACAAAGACGCACTCCAGTTCCCTGGAGGCGGATGAAGCCGACCAGGTGCGCACCCATTTTGGGCACACCACCAAGCCGGCGAGCCACGCGTCGAGCGCCCAGTCGCGGGCAAACCAGGCCTTACAGCCAAAGATCGACCTGTCGCATATCTCCAAGCCGGGGGATGCGCTGAAAGCGATCCTGGCCAAAAAGCAGGAAGACGAGATGGCAGCGCGCCGGAGCTATGCTCCGGCCAGGCCGCCTGCTCCCGCCCCGCAGCCGCCCGCTCCCAAGCCTGCGCCGGTCGTGGCGGTCGCTCCTCCGCCCGCCGCTCCCCCGCGTCCCGAGCCGCGGAAGATTGTCCCGCCTGTGCGTCAGGCTCCCCCCATCGTCTCCGCTCCTCCCTCGGCTCCGGCCATCGCTTCCAAGCCTCCGGCAGCCCCGGTGGTAGCGAAAGCTCCGGCCGTCGCCGCGCCGGTCGCGCGCCCCGCGGTGTCGGTCGTACCCCCGCAGGGAGTCACGGTCGTGAAACCGCCGGCCGCCGCCTCAGCGCCCGTTTTGCGACCTGTGGAGGCCCCGGCCAAGCCGCCGGCCGCGCCGCAGCAGCAGGCCCCGGCTCCGCCCGCTGTCTCTGCTTCCGCCGCCGCGCCCGCAGTCCCAGCGCCGCCGCCCGCCGCGGTCATCGCACCTCCTGCTCCGCTCGCGGAAGCCGTACCCGCGCCCGTTACCCCGGCACCGCCGTCCATCGACATGGCTGCGGCCGCCCCGGCGCCGGAAGTCCGGCTCCCGGCTCCTCCTCATGTCGAACCCCCGGCCAGGACGGCCGTCCCTGCCATTCAGGCCGCTGAAGCCGCACCCGCCCCGGCCCAACCCGTTGCCGAGGAAGCTCCGCCCGAACCGCCCGCCGCTCCCGCTGCACCTCCACGCCGAGTGGTGATGCCCCAGACCGGGCCTCGCCCCGTCTACAAAGCTCCGATCGTTCCCGCAGCCGCCGCCCCCAGCCCCGCTGTCGCCGCCGGCACTGGAGTGCAGCGCGGCCGGCCGATTTTCGATCGCCGGCCCGCCGGTGCTCCCGGCCAGGGTGGCTTCCAGCGCGGCCCCAGCGCTCCCGGACAATCCCTGGGCGGGCCGCGGCCCAAGCATCCCACCCGCTCTCAACCTGGCGCATTCACCGGCGCTCCAGGGACCGGTGCGCCCACCGGCCGGCCTGGTTTCGGACAGCGCCCCGGATTCGGAGCGCCACGGCCCGGGTTTGGTCCGCGCCCCGGCGGTTTTGGCGCGCCCGGCACTACGGCGCCCCCGGGAGAGGCCCCGCGCGCCCAGCGTGTTTCCGCGGCCAAGGGCCGCGGACGCGGACAGCAGCAGTACCCCAAGACCAAGGAAGGCCCGATGAAGGGCTTTGTCCCGCCGCCGCGTTTTGGCGGGGCTGCCAACTTCACCACCGAGCCGCTGCCCATCACCCGGGAAATCACCGTCACCGAGGGCATCAGCGTCAAGGACCTGGCCGAGAAACTTGAAATCCGCGCCAAGGACCTGATTGCCGCCCTGCTCATGCGCGGCATCTTCGTCACCGTCAACCAGTCCCTCGACGCCGAGATGGTGAAAGACGTCGCCGCCAAGTTCGGCGCCGCCGCCACCGTCATCAGCTACGAAGAGGAATTGGCCAATCAGGCCATCGAGGAAGTTCTCGAGGCCCCCAATTCCGACGAACTCGAAGTCCCCCGCGCCCCCGTGGTCACCGTCATGGGCCACGTCGACCACGGCAAAACCTCCCTCCTCGACGCGATCCGCGAGACTGACGTCGCCGCGGGCGAGGCCGGCGGCATCACCCAGCACATTGGCGCCTACAAGGTCCGCTTCACCAAGGAAGGCTCTCCGGCTTCGGGCCGCGAGATCGTCTTCCTCGATACGCCGGGCCACGAGGCCTTCACGCGCATGCGCGCCCGCGGCGCCAAGGTCACCGACATCGTCGTCGTTGTCGTGGCAGCCGACGACGGCGTCATGCCTCAGACCCTCGAAGCCATCGACCACGCCAAAGCCGGCGCCGTGCCCATTATCGTGGCCATCAACAAGATTGATAAACCCGGCGCCCAACCCGATCGGGTCAAGAAGCAGCTCGCCGATCGCGGCCTGACTCCCGACGATTGGGGCGGCGACACCTACTACGTCAACGTCTCGGCGAAGAAACGTGAGAACCTCGACCTGCTGCTCGAAATGATCTGCCTGGTCGCCGACGTCAAAGTGACACCCAAGGCCACCCCGGGACGCAAGGCGGTCGGCTCGGTGCTCGAAGCCAAGCTCGATCGCGGCCGCGGTGCCGTCGCCACGGTACTCGTCCAGGACGGAACACTGAAGCTGAACGACAGCTACATCGTCGGCAACACCTTCGGCAAGGTCCGCGCCATGTTCGACGACCGCGGCCGTCCGCTCGAAGAAGCCGGCCCATCCACCCCGGTCGAAGTGCTCGGCCTCGAAGCCCTGCCCGACGCCGGCGACACCTTCCTCGTGGTCGCGGATCGCGACAAGGCCAAGGGCATCGCGCAATACCGCAAGATGAAGGAGCGCGAAGCGCAACTTGCCAAGGATGCACGCGCCAGCCTCGAGGGTCTGGCCGCGCAGATCCGCCAGCAGGGCATCAAAGACCTCGCCCTCATCATCAAGGGCGACGTCACAGGCTCGGTCGAAGTGCTGGAGAACTCGCTGTCGCGCATGTCCACTGAAAAGGTGCGCATCAAGGTGATCCGCGCCGGCGTCGGCTCCATCACCGAGAGCGACGTTCTGCTGGCCGCCGCCTCCAACGCCATCATCATCGGCTTCAACGTGCGCCCCGAGCGCAAGGCCGCGGAGCTTGCCCAGCAGGAAGATGTCGAGATCCGCCTGCACTCCATCATTTACGAGCTGCAGGATGAAATCCACCTCGCCATGATGGGACTCCTCGAACCCGCGTTCAAGGAGAACTACATCGGCCGCGCCGAGGTGCTCAACATCTTCAGGATTCCCAAGGTGGGCACCATTGCCGGCTGCCGCGTAACCGACGGCGTCATCCGCCGCGACTCGGAAGTGAAGGTGATGCGCGGCGGCGAACAGGTCTTCAAAGGCAAGGTCGGCTCCCTCAGGCGATTCAAAGACGATGCCCGCGAAGTGACCAACGGCATGGAATGCGGCATCGGCGTCGCCAATTTCGGCGACATCAAGGAAGGCGACCTGCTGGAGGCGTTCACCACGGAAAAAATGGCCGCCGACCTCGGCGCACTCACCTCCGCCAAAGCCTGACCACCAATCAAGCCGAAATCCGGCGCCCCATCCTGGCTCAGCCAGGGTGGGGTTTCATTTTTGAGGGGTTTTTCGATCGGTCGAGTCGAAAGACCGCTCCCCGCCTTCAGACAAGATTTCCGAACACCTGGGCTCCACGACCCGTCTTAGCGTATGAACAACGCAACTGGGTGCACCAGGTCCGCGATTTTGCGGCCTGGAATCGAACCGACCCAACCATAGGACCGGAGCGGACCACGTCTTGACCACTGACGAAGAGGCGGAGTTTACCGCGCTGGTTCGGCGCCAGTCGAGCTTCGTCTTTCGCGTTGCCTATGCGGTGCTGCTCAATGCGCACGATGCCGAAGACACCGTGCAGGAGGTCTTTTTGAAGCTCTATCGCAATAGCGGATGGCGGGACGCGAAGAATGAAGCGGCCTTCCTGGCGCGCGTGGCCTGGCGCGTCGCGGTCGATCGCCGCCGGTCCGCAAAGCCGACCGAGCCGATTGCGGATTCCACCCTCGATCCTCCCTCGGCGCAGCCCGGCCCCGAAGAAATGCTGGTTGAGGCGAGCCAGCACGCCCTGATCCACGCGCTGATCGACGCCCTGCCCGAAGACCTTCGCCTGCCGCTGGTGCTCTCGGCCGCAGACGATCTCAACTCGCGCGAAATCGGCGCGATTCTCCGCATTCCCGAGGGCACAGTGCGCACGCGGCTGCACCGCGCACGGCAGATACTGCGCCAGAGGCTGGCAAACCTCAATGCGCGCAACCAGGAGAACCTCCATGCCTGAACGCGACGAACTCGATCTCCTGCTCGACGCGGGGCTGGCCACTTATGCCGATCCCGGCCTCGATTCCGGCCTCGAAGAGCGCGTGCTATCCGCGCTTGCGGCAGCGCGCATGACTACCCAGGAGCGCAGCCGCAGCGCATGGTGGCCGAAAAGGCTGGCCTGGGCCGTTGCTGTGCCCCTCGCGGCTTCGCTGCTGTTGTGGATCTCAATTGCGAAAATCAGCCACGCGCCGTCGAGTCACATCCAGCAGGCCTACAAGCCGGAAACCGCAAAGACCCCAAACGCCATCGCGCCGCGAATCGAAGCGGGTGGCCCCGCCCATCCCTCGGAGGCTAAAGCCCGGGTTCACCCGGCGACATCTATGCGGCTCATCGGCTCCACGCAGGACAAGATGAAGTCGTGCCCTCTCAGAACCAGCGAAGCCGCAAAATGCGCGCCATTACCCAAGCTTGATGTCTTTCCGAAGCCCACCCCGCCCAGCATGGAGGAACAGGCGTTGGTAATTGTGGCGAACACGGGACCGGCATCGCCGCGCGAAGCGCTCATCGAGTCGCAACAACACGCCGATGCGCCCCTCAGCATCGTCGCACTCAACATTCCCCCGCTCGCGGTGCCTGGCGAGGGCAAGAACTGACCCGCATCCGCGGGCAAAGGAGAATCCCAAAATGCGCAAGACCTTACGACTCATGCTTACATGCTGCATTCTCATCGGCGTCCCGGCCTCGGGAGGCATACTGCTGGCGCAAGAATCCAACGCGGCTCAGGAGCAAGCCAAAGCCCCCGAACCGCCGGCTCACTTCTATCACCTTGAATTCGTGGTGCAGGAAACTGGCGCCGATGGAAAACCGACCAACAGCCGGACGTATTCGGGTACCGTCAGCACCAGCCGAACGGACCGTGGGTTCTCGACCCGCACCGGATCGAGAATACCGATTGCCACCGGCGCCTACGGCGACAAGGAGAACAAGAACACGCAGTTCCAGTACCTCGACGTCGGCGTGAGCATTGATGCCCGCGATGCGCGCGAAGAAGGCGACAAGCTTGCTCTTTCGCTCAACGCGGAAATCAGCAGCCTGGCAGGAACGCAAACGATTAGCGGCGTGAATGAACCGGTCGTTCGCCAAAACCGATGGCAGGCATCGGTGCTCGTGCCCATCGGCAAGACGACCGTGGTGTTTACGTCTGACGTGCTTGACAGCAAGGGTGGAATGCAAGTGGTGGTGACCGCCACTGCAGTGAAATAGCTGGTGCTCAGGTCTCGGGTCCTTTGGAGACCTGGGAAACTGGGTGCCTCAGGGACGGGTCCACGCGGGCAGCTGTTCGCCAGTCGGGTGGGGAGCCTGCCCTGTGCTTGCCGAAGGTCCCCGATGTTGGGACCTCGGAGCACAATCGTCCGTTCTTCGCCGCGCTCTCTGCGCCACTTCTGTCAAATTCATCGCTAACAGCCCGCGGTAAAAGTCGCGTTTTGAAAGGGCACGACTTTAGTCGTGCCATCACTGGTCTGGAATGAGTGCGGCTTTAGCCGCTGAGGGATGGTTTTCTTCGATGTCTGACTTCACCACATGCTGCTAATCCCGGTAATAAAATTTGATCAATTCCGCAGCGCAATTCTTTATTCCATCCTCATGCGAATCCCGCATGGAAGTACGAATTCACTCCTAAGTCGTTGATAACTTGATTGACCTGACTTACTCGTTGACAGTAGTTATTAAGTCAATCAAAACTGGTGATGGTAACTATCAACGCAAAGGAGGTCAACCATGCGCCGTACACTTGCTATCACTTTGCTATCATCATCCCTGACTCTTACCGCAGCGGCAGCCACCGGCCCTTCCGTTGATGTCTCTGCCTCCACCGCACCCGACGGGGTTACCAGCCCCCGCCTCGTCTTCTCCAGGCCAATTACCATCTCGTCGGACGAGCTTCCCAAGGCTTACCCCAACCCCGCTCGAGTCGTGCTCAAGTTCGATCTCGACCAGACCGGCAGCCCCCGCAATCTCCGCGTCTCCGAGGCCCTGACCCAACCAGTCGATGCCCGCGTGATGGCGGCTGTTCGCGACTTCCGCTGGACACCAGCCGTAATCAATAACCACGTGGTGCCCATCGAAATGACCCTGATCGTCAACGTTCAGCACTGATTCACTTAGTCCTCACAACCCCATAACTGCTGCCCGTGCGCCTCGGCACAGGCGCTGTCACTGGCGTCAAGTTACCCGTCAAGTGCAGCGCTGGCCACTCCTCTGTCTGCCGCGGCCGCACGGCCGAGCTTGTTTGGGAAATGTCTCGCGCGCCCAGGGTCCCCGGCTTTGAGAACTGGGATACTTACCGTACCGCCACGCTCTCCCCACTAACTACCTTCCGCGCGTGCGCCACTTCGGGCAGGCTGCCGTCCGCCGAGGGCCATGCCTTCAGGAATGCCGCATACGCGTCGCGCGCCCCGGCCGTATCCCCGCTTAATTCCTTCACCCGCGCCAGACCGTACAGCCCGAATCCCGAGTTCGGCCGCTCCTTCAGCGCCCCTTCGTACGCGGCCTTCGCGCCTTCGTAGTCCTTTGCGCGAAGAAGCACCGCAGCCTCGGTTTCCCCCACCGGCCGGATATACATCGGCGGCTCATGATATCCCAGCTTCTTCTCTTCCTGAGCTGCCTCGGCGTATATCTTCTTCGCCTCATCCAGCTTGCCCTTCGCCGCCATGATCCCGGCGCGCAACTCCAGCGACTCGATGCTCAGGCCTTTCATCAGCGGCTCGCTCAACGCATCCGGGTTGACCGGCATCGTCGGCGGCTCGTCCTTTTTCGCATCCTTATTCTTTTCTTTCTCCTTCTTCGCGGCAGCCTCTTCCTTCTGCCTCTGCTGGATCCTCCATAACCCCGCGTCCATGCGGTCGCTGGCGGCCTGTGCGCCGGCCACATCGTCGTTCTCGAGCCCCTTCATCCCCGTTGCGTAGTCCGTCAGTTCCTCCGTAAGTGCTCGCAGGTTCACTGTCTTGTCGCCCTCCAGCTTCACCTGCCCCAGCATGGTCAGCACCGCATTCCAGTCGGCAATCCGCAGCGCCACCGGCAAACGGAAGCTCACGCGCGCCATCTGGTCGCGCGCCGACCAGATATAGAGCGAATTCGACAGCTTGCCGCGCGCGGCGGCGAGATGATCGCTCAAGGCATTCGCATCGCCCAGCCGGCCCTGCTCCATCAGGTTGGCGATGGCGTACATCATGTTGTGCGCGTAATTCCAGTCATTATCAGGACTCTCATGCTCCTCGCGAAGGTACTTTTCGTCCGCGTTGGTTGAAGCAGCAAACCAGTGCTCCGCCTCGGAATAGTTCCCCACCCGGTAGTAGATATGCCCAGGCATGTGCACCATGTGTCCCGACGTGGGCGCCAGGCTGGCCAATAGCGCGGCGCTGGTCAGGGCGCGCTCAGGATGATTGCCCGGCTCAATGGCATGGATCCAGTAGTGATTCGCGGCCGAATCATTGGGCGCATCCTTCAGCAGTTCTTCAAGAATGGAGATGCACTCCTTTTGCCCGGGCTTCGGCTCGCCCGCATCGTCGTAGCCATCGCACAGCGATTCCGCAAGGTAGATGCGGGCCTGGGTATCGTGCGGGAACTTCTTCACCAGCTTGCGATAGATCGGCACAGACGCCTTGCTGTCGTCGTCCTTTGCCTCCGACTCCGCCTGCGCCGCTTCGATATACAGCTTGTCCGAAGCGCTGGCGTGGCTCTTCAGGCGCACCGCCTCCGCCAGGGCCTTTTTGCCATACACCTGGGCATCGCTATGGAAGAAACCTTCGGCCTCCGCCAGTCCCCACCAGCACATCGCGCAGTTGGGATCGACGCGGACGCTCTGCTCAAACGCCTTCTGCGACTCGTAATCCCAGAAATCATGCATCAGGCTCAAACCCTGGTCGAACCACGCCTGGGCCTCGGGAGTGCCCTTGATCGTGATGTGGCTGTTGCCGATGCCCTCCATCTTTATCGGTGCCGGCAGCTGCTCCGGCGGGGGAATCATCTCCATGTCGGCCATGTTGTGCGTCTGCTGGGCTGCGGACGGGCGCCCGCCGGCGCAAAGGATGACTCCGCACGTCAGGACCAGAAACGAGCGCGCAGGGAAAACCTTCAAAACGAAGCGTCGCATGCCGCGACTATAGCGCAGCCAAGATACGGTGGGCACGGAAATTTGTGACCAGCGGCGGCCCGAAAAGGCCTCTCCCCCTGGTCCCCGGCCCAAGTCCCCGTTTTCCCCGATTGACCATGAACGGGAGGCATCTCCCGTCCGCCGCCGTCCATCTCATCCCCGCGGAGAGGAATTCATGGCAGAGAAGGGAACTCAACGCGAAGGCGCGCGCTTGCCCCAGGGATTCACCGTTCGGAGTGCGGGCCCGGCCAGCGAGAAAGCCCGCGAGCTGGGCTGGGGCATCAACGAAGAAGAGCGCACAAAGACACCCATGCAGAAGCAGAATTACGACGGCGGGACAGCCAATGACAAGGGCCCACAGGAGTTCAGCCACACGCCATTGAGCGCCGTGTCCGCCAAGCCTCCCGCGGATCGCCCCAAGTCCCGGCCCGGCCGCCCAAAAAAGGCAGCGTAAACAACACGGAGCCGGGACAGTTCTCAGGTCTCTCGCCCCCCGCAAACCGGTGAATCCCGCGAGGCTCTCTCCCTGTTCCTGTTCCCTTACACCGGATACTTCTCCAGCTCAATGCACTTTTTTGCCACCGCGCGGCTCAACGCAACGGTATCCGCGGGAGTATAGCGCGCAAGCCGGCGCAGGATAGCCAGTTGCGTGCGCAGCTCATCGCCTTCGGCGCAGGCCGCAAGCACCCGCCGCGCCGCCTGCTCGGCGAACGCGATGGTCTCGTCGGCCAGCAGGCCCGTCATTGCGGCGGCAACTTCTGCGGCCGGTCTGCCCGAAGCGGCCACCTTTCGCGCGCGAGTCAGCGCCGAGTCCAGCGCATACACCTGCATGATGACATCGGCCAGGTCGGCCATGATCTCCTGTTGTTCCTCCAGCGCCGCCATGAATCTCTGGCTGGCTACACCGGCCGCGAACAATCCGATCTTCCGCGCAGCCGCCAGCAATTCGCCTTCGCGGCCCAGCACCTCTGCCCTGGCTCCATCGCCGTCGAGCGACGGCGGCTGCATCACCTCGTCCATCAGGCTCCGGATCGCCTTCAAAAGAGGAAGCTCGCCCCCGGCCGCCCGCTTCATCAGCCAGCCGGTGATGATCAGCCGGTTGATCTCGTTCGTTCCCTCGAAGATACGATTGATGCGAGCGTCGCGATAGAAGCGCTCGGCCGGATACTCCTCAACATACCCATAGCCACCCATCACCGCCACCCATTCATCGGCCAGGTAGCTGAGCATCTCCGAACCATAGACCTTCAGGATGGAACACTCCACGGCATATTCCTCGATGCGTTTTTGAATCTCCCGCGGGTTGTGAGCGCTCTCCGGCCCGAGGTGCGCCAGCGCCGCGTCAATCATGCCCGCCGTGCGATAGGCCATGCTCTCCGCCGCGTACAATCGCGCCGCTCCGGTGGAGATCTTGCGCTGCACCAGGCCGAATTCCGCGATCGATTTGCCGAATGCCTTGCGCTCCTTGGCGTACTTCACCATGGCGGCCAGCGCGTGGCGCGCTCCGCCTATGCAGGCCACCCCGAGCTTCAGCCGCCCCACATTCAGGACATTGAATGCAATGTGGTGGCCCTTTCCCGGCTCGCCCAGCAGGTTGCCGGCCGGAACCTGGCAGTTATCCAGCACCAGCGGGCAGGTCGACGATCCGCGAATGCCCAGCTTGTGCTCTTCCGCGCCGATCTTCACACCCGGAAAGGTGCGCTCCACCAGGAACGCCGAGAACCGCGCGCCGTCGATCTTCGCGAAGACCGTGTACAGATCGGCGAATCCGCAGTTGGTGATCCACATCTTTTCGCCGTTGAGCACGTATCGGCTCCCATCGGCCGACAACGTGGCCCGCGTGCGGATATTCATCGCATCGGAGCCCGAAGTGGCCTCGGAAAGGGCGTAGGCCGCCATCCATTCGCCGCTCGCCAGTTTTGGCAGATATTTCCGTTTCTGTTCCTCTGTGCCGTACCACACCAGGGGCAGCGTCCCGATCCCCGCCTGGGCTCCGAACGCCGTTGAGAAACTCGCCAGAATCGCGATCTGGTCCGTCACCACCGTGGACGACACCTTGTCCATGCCCATGCCGCCGTAGTCTTCGGGGATCTCCACCGAGCTAAATCCCAACTCGGCCGTCTTGGCCAGCAGGCCGCGCATCACGCCAGGCTGCTTGGCTTCAATGGCGTCGGCAAGGGGCACGACCTCTTCACGGGCAAACTGGGCGGCAGTGGCGGCAATCTGGCGCTGCTCGCCGGTCAGGTCCTCAGGCGTGAAAACCTCCGCAGGCATGCGGTTTTCAATCAGGAAACTGCCGCCCTTGGCAGCGGCGATGGACGACACGGCAGCAGTGGACATCAGGCTTTCTCCAGTTAATTCATGAGAATAGGGGACCCGCGCGGGATTGGCAATTCCCCTCCGGGAACTGCCGATCCGCAGCCGGAATTCAATACCACCCATGTGCTTCGATGCACAGCAAGGCGCCGGGCCATGGACGACGCGATGCCTCAAGCCTCACCGCGGCCCATAAAGTCTTCCCTTACAATGAAACTTAGCCCCAACTGGAGGCTCCCTTTCCGTGTCTCTTACCGGTCTCATGCTCGCAGTGGATCCCCTCCATGCCATGGCGTTTGCGGCCGACAAGGGCCTGAAGCATTATCTGAAGACCCAGTTCGCCGACCAGACCTTTCGCGGTTTGTACCACTGGAACTGGTTCGACTTGGCCCTCCTCATTCCTTATTTCCTGGTCATGATCGTTCTGGCGGTGTATGGGATTCACCGCTACACCATGTGCTACAACTACTTCCGCTTCCGCAAGCGCCACAATCCCGAGCCGCCGAAGCGCTTTGCCGAGCTTCCCCGGGTCACCGTCCAGCTCCCCATCTTCAACGAGCAGTTCGTCATCGACCGCCTCATCGAAGCAGTCTGCGCGATGGAGTACCCCCGCGAGAAGCTCGAAATCCAGGTGCTCGACGACTCCACCGACGAAACCACTCAGGTGGCCTCGGGCATCGTCGAACGGTATGCCGCCCTCGGCCATCCCATCGTCTGCATCCACCGTGAAAACCGGCACGGATTCAAAGCCGGTGCGCTCGACGCCGGGCTCAAGCAGACCCCAAGCGAATTCATCGCCATCTTCGACGCCGATTTCGTCCCCCCGCCCGACTGGCTCATGCGCGTCATCCACCACTTCGCCGAGCCCGAAATCGGCATGGTCCAGACCCGCTGGACCCACCTCAACCGCGACTACAGCCTGCTCACCCAGGTCGAAGCCATTCTGTTGGACGGACACTTTGTCATCGAGCACAGCTCGCGGGCGCGGGCGCGACAGTTCTTCAATTTCAACGGTACCGCCGGCATGTGGCGTCGCCAGGCCATCATTGACGCCGGCGGCTGGCAGCACGATACCCTCACCGAGGACACCGACCTCAGCTACCGCTCACAAATGGCCGGCTGGAAATTCAAATACGTCCCCGAGATCGAATGCCCGTCGGAGCTCCCCATCGAGATGACGGCATTCAAGACCCAGCAGGCCCGCTGGGCCAAGGGGCTCATCCAGACCAGCAAAAAGATCCTGCCCAGGATCTTCCGCTCCGATGTGCCGCGGCGCGTCAAGGTGGAGGCGGTCTATCATCTGACCGCGAACATCAGCTATCCGCTGATGATCGTCATGACTGCCCTCCTGCCGTTCTGCATGATCGTCCGCTTCTACCAGGGCTGGTTCCAGATGCTGATCTTTGACGTGCCCCTTTTCATCGCGTCCAGCTTCTCCATCGCCTTCTTTTACCTTACGAGCCAGCGGGTGCTCTTTCCAAAATCCTGGATGAGGACCTTTCTGTACTTGCCGTTTGTCATGGCGCTCGGAATCGGGCTCACCGTCAGCAACTCCAAGGCCGTGATGGAGGCCTTGTTCGGCATCAAGAGCGCATTCGCCCGCACCCCTAAATATCGCGTGGCTAAGAAAGGCGAGAAATCGCAGGCCGCAAAGTATCGAAAGCGCCTCAAGCTTATCCCCTGGATCGAACTGCTCATCGGCTGCTGGTTTTTCGCAGTCATTATCTTTGCCTTCCTCCGCCATAACTACTTCACCACCCCCTTCCTCATCCTGTTCGTCGTCGGCTACTGGTACACCGGCCTGATGAGCCTGCTGCAGGGCCGCTTCGAACGCTGGCGCACCGGCTCCGCCGTCAACACCGACGAATCCAGCCCCAAGCCCTTCCCGGTCGGCGTGTAAGCCATGATGGATGAGCCCGAATCTGGCCTGAGGATCGTTTGGGACGAGCAAAAAGCGCGCTCCAACCTGAGAAAGCACAAGGTTTCGTTTGAAGAGGCTGAGTCTGTCTTTGCTGACCCACTGTCGATAACCAAGCCTGATCCTGACCACTCCACGACCCAGAACAGATTCCTGACACTTGGATTATCATTCAAAACCGGCTCGTACTTGTGGCCCACGGATGATCCGGATGAAATCCGAATCATTTCTGCAAGATTGCCGACGGCAAGTGAGCGAGATGCCTGCGAAAATGACTGAGTCTCGTAAGTACAAAGACACGATGCGCCCGGAATATGACATGCGCGGCGGGGTGCGTGGAAAGTACGTGAAGCGATTCCCAACAGACGTTGTCATGGTCACCCTCGAACCGGACGTTGCCGTCGCATTCCCTGACGCCGCATCTGTAAACGAAGCACTGCGCGTACTTCTGAAAGCCGCCAAGAAGGTCGCGCCTGCAGCATGAGGCGCCGATAGTTCCAGCCCCAAGCCCTTCCAGGTGGGTGTGTAGATCCCTTCTCGCGGGTGCACAAATGAACGCTGATTCCGGTGCATTTCTGCAGGGTTGGACTCTCGTCTTTCCTGTTCTTCTCCTCGGCCTGTGGGTTCTCATTTCGGTTTGGGCAAGCTTTTTGGGTGGATGGCACAGTCTGGCCAGGCGCTTCAGATCTTTCACTCCGCCTTACGGCGAAGTTAAAACTGCCGGTCCATTTTTCTACTCCGTCTATGCCCGCTACTGGAGTCAGTACAGCAGCGTCATCCGTTTGTCCGCCACCCAGGACGCGCTCTATCTTTCGGTGTTATTCCCGTTTCGCGCCGGTCATCCGCCACTGCGCATACCATGGAACGAAATAAGCTTTGCGCAAACTACCCTTCTCTGGAATCGGTATGTTGTCCTCACTTTGGGTGACGAGGAGCAGATTCCAATGCGTATTTCCCAACGTATGGCTCGCAATCTCGGAATTACTGACCGATTCCTTGCCGACAACGCGTACATAGGCAGATAATCGGGCGGTTCCAGCCCCTCCCGCCCCCTCCGCTACAATAGACAAAAGCACCCGCCGCGCCAGTGATTAGAACCCCTGGTAGCCCGGGTGCATCTGAGCATTATGCTTGACAAAACCCTGCCGGAAGCCCTCACGTTTGACGACGTTTTGCTTGTGCCTGCCTATAGCGATGTGGTCCCCACCCAGGTGAGCACGCAAACCCAGCTTACCCGCGACATCACGCTGAACACGCCCCTCCTTTCCTCCGCGATGGACACCGTCACCGAGTCGCGCATGGCCATCGCCATGGCTCAGCAGGGCGGCATCGGCATTGTCCATCGCAACCTCACCATCGCCGCGCAGGCCGGCGAAATCGACAAGGTGAAGCGCTCCGAGAGCGGCATGATCGTCGACCCGGTCACCATCGGCCCGGACCACCTGATCTCCGATGCGCTCGAAGTCATGCGGCGCTACCGCATCTCCGGCGTGCCCGTCACCCACGGCGCGAAGCTCGTCGGCATCCTGACCAACCGCGATCTGCGTTTCGAGACCCGCACCGACATCCCCATCCGCGAGGTGATGACCAAGGACAACCTCATCACGGTGCCCGTAGGCACTACTCTCGAAGAAGCGGGAAAAATCCTGCACCACCATCGCGTCGAAAAGCTGCTCGTCGTCAACGACGCGTACGAGCTCAAAGGCCTGATCACCGTCAAGGACATCCAGAAAAAACTGAAATACCCCAACGCCAGCAAGGACGAAAAAGGCCGCCTCCGCGTCGGTGGCGCCATCGGCGCCACCGGCGACTTCCTGGAGCGCGCCGCGGAGCTGATCAAAGCCCGCGTCGACGTCCTCGCCATCGATTCGGCCCATGGCCACTCCTCCCGCGTCCTCGAGGCCGTGCGCGAAGTCAAGAAGCGCTTTCCCGGTGTGGGCCTGCTGGCCGGGAACGTCGCCACCTACGAGGGCGCCGAAGCCCTCATCGACGCCGGCGCCGACGCCGTAAAGGTCGGCATCGGCCCCGGATCCATCTGTACCACCCGCATGGTCACCGGCGCGGGCATGCCCCAGATCACCGCCGTCGCCGAGGCCTGGCGCGCCGCCAGCCGGCATAACATCCCGGTCATCGCCGACGGCGGCATCAAGTACTCCGGCGAGATCACCAAGGCCATCGCCGCCGGCGCCAGTTCCATCATGATCGGATCTCTGTTTGCCGGCGTCGACGAAAGCCCCGGAGAGACCATCCTCTACCAGGGCCGCAGTTTCAAGACCTATCGCGGCATGGGCTCGCTCAGCGCCATGAACCAGGGCTCGGGGGAACGCTACTTCCAGGGAACCGCCGACCTGACTGAACCGGAATCAGGCGGCGAAGGCGTCGTCCAGCGCGAACGCAACGGCCAAAATCGCCTCGCCAAATTCGTGCCCGAAGGCATCGAGGGCCGCGTGCCCTATCGCGGCCCGCTCGAATCCATGGTCTACCAGCTGGTCGGCGGTCTCCGCTCCGGCATGGGCTACCTGGGCTGCGCCACCATCCGCGAGCTCCAGGAGAAAGCGCAATTCGTTCGCATCTCCAACGCCGGCCTCCGCGAGAGCCACGTGCACGACGTCATCATCACTCGCGAAGCGCCCAACTATCATGTCGAATAACCGGCGGGGCGCCCGCTTCTGGATCAACACCTGGCTGCCGGTGCTGCTCGCAATCCTCATGATCGTGATCGAGTCGACGGAGTGGATGGGCGCCGACCACACCAGCGGCCCTCTGCGCACGATCTGGCAGGCAATCTTCGGCCACGTCAGCGAACGCCAGTGGCAGATCATCCACCACTACCTCCGCAAGACCGGCCACTTCATCGGTTATGGCTTCGTAGGACTCACCTGGCTCCGCGCCTGGTGGATGACCCTGCCAAAATCGCACTTCTTGACCGACACCCTGCTGGCGCTGCTGGGGACAACGCTCATCGCCGCCTCGGATGAGTTCCATCAATCCTTCGTGCCCAACCGTACCGCCTCGCCCTGGGACGTGCTGATCGACTGCTCCGGCGCCGCCACCCTGCAACTGGTGGTCTACCTCTTCATGCGCATCAATCGTCCCAAGCAACTGGCCCGCGCGGCGTGAACCGCGGGGAGATCATTTCTTCCCGCTCGGCGGTGCACCCGGCTGCTGCTCGCTCGTAGGCGGCACGATTCCCTTCAAGCGCAGGTAAGTCACCATGTTCCCGTAGTGCTCATCGGTGTGCGCCGTATTCAGCGAAAGCAGCGACAGCTTCGCCATGTGAAAGGCGTGAAACTGCACCATCTCGCTGCCCGTCGCATCGGTCATCGCGTCGAACGTCTTGTTGCAGTATGCAACCGCATCTTTCAGCGCCGCCACCAGGTCCGCCTTGCTCGTCTTGGTCTTCTCGATGCTCCCCTTGGACGGATTGTCCTCGCCGGCAACCTGCGAGCAGAACATGAAATTCGCATCGGCCACGTGGCCCACGAGCTGGCCAAACGAGCGAACCTCCGGCGTGGGCTTGAACGAATAATTCTCTTCGGGCATCTTTTGCGCGGCCCCAACAACCGCACCGCTCATAAACCCGTAAAGGCCCTTCTCGCTTAATGTGATCGGATTGGCCGGCGCCCCTGCCGGCGCCGCCTGGGGAGCCTGTTGTCCGAGCAGAACGACCGGAAGAGCCATCCATCCGGCAATAACGGCACACTTGCGCATATTCATGCCGACCTCCTTCGGTCGAGATGCGAGACGTCCAACCCGCGATTCAATCGAATTCACGCCGGGGTGCCGCGCATCGATTCTGAGACGTGGGGTTCAACCAACCAAACCGAACCTACGCAGTCTTGCGCTTGGCGGATGACTTCGCCGGCGTTTTCACCAGGCCGATGCCCTTCGCCGCCGGTTCCTTTTCGCTGACCGGAGGCTTCTTTCCACCCCGCGCCGGCGCGGGAGCCGATTCCGCCCCGATGCTCTTGCGCAGCGCGTCCATCAGGTTGACGACCTTGCCCTGCTGCGGGCGGGCCGGCTCTTCCTGCGGTAACGGCTGGTTCTTGATCTTGGCTTCCACCAGTTCCTTCACCGCCTTCTCATATCCGTCTTCGAACTTGTTCGGATCGAACTTCGCCGTCTTTTTCGCAATCAACGCCTCGGCCATCTCCAGCGCGTCCTCGTTGATCTCCGTCTCCTTGATGTCCCGGAAGTAGTCGGCCGCGTTGCGCAGTTCGCTCTGGTAGCGCAGCGCATACGCCATCATGCCCCGGCTGTCGGCCCCGGCCGGCGCGATGGCCACAATGTGCTCCCGGCCGGAGAACGCGACCTTGCCCACCGCCGCCTTGCCCGTTTTCAGCAGCGCCTCGCGCACCACCGCGAACGCCTCCACCTGCGCATCGTTCTCGGGAGTGAGGTAGTACGGCTTTTCCACGTACTCCGGGTTCAGCTCCTTCAGATCGATGAACTGCGAAACCGCAATCGTGTGCTTCGACGGGACGCGCAGGTTTTCCAGTTCATTCGGCTCGATCAACACGTACTGGCCCTTCGAGTACTCGTAACCCTTTACGATGTCGTCCTTGCCCACCGACGACGTCGGCTCGTCGCTCTCCGCAGAACTCTGCAGCACCTTCTGGTGGCGGACGCGCTCGCCGGTCGAGCGGCTGATCTGGTGAAAACTGATCTGGCTCTTGCTTTCGGTAGCCGTGTACAGGCTCACGCCGAACTGCACTAGCGAAATCTGGACTTGTCCTGACCAATAGGGTCGCGCCATGGAGGCTCCTGGAGAAGGCGGCCGCATTCAAAGGGAAGCGCAGCCACACACAATCATAGAATCAAGAGTTTACAGGAATGTTTGTTCGCGGCGAAGAACTTTTTGATCAACGGGGCCGAATGTTTGCCGTCTATTCGCCGGGGCAGAATCAAAATGGATGTTGATCAATCAGTAATTTCCGAATCGCCGATCCCACCCTGCTGCGAAAAGCTTCGTTGGAAGGGCACGACTTCACTGGCCGCGGAAAACTCCTCCAGGGAGGTGCCTTCACAGGGCAGCATCGTTCGGCTTGCCCGATATAATTCTGCGGGGCATGCGACCCGATCGCACAATTGCGCCAATTAAGGAGACATGGCTATGGAGAGCGAACGCTCGTTTTGGAATCGGCGCGATTTCTTGAAGGTGGGCGGCACATCCGCGGCGGCGCTGGGTATTGCGGGTGCTGAGGCTGCGACGGCACAGGCAGCGCACGAACCTGCAGGGCAGGCGGCCATGGCGGCGGATACGCCCTATCCCAAGCTCTCCATCATCACCCCCTACTCGCCCGAGAAGCTCGCCTTTGCCGCGCAGGCCGGTTACGAAGGCGTGGTGGTGACCCCGGGGCCGGATTTCAACCCCGACGTGAGCGACAGCGCCATCGATCAGATTCTGGCCACGGCTCGCAACGCAGGTATTCGCATAATCAGCATTGAATACTTCGGTCTCAATCACACCGATCCCGATCGAGGCAAGCGCGCGGCGGCGAATGCCGAGTTTGTTCGTGCCCTGGAATTTTGCCATCGCCTGGGCTGCAAGTTTGTCGGAACCTTCAGCGGCGGTATGCCAGGCGCCACAATGGAAGATCAGGGCAGGGCCTACGCCGACGTCTTCAACGAAAAATACCTGCCCGTTTGCGAAAAGCTCGACGTGACGATGGGATGGGAGAACTACCCCACCGGCCCGAATTTCGCCACCGTTCCGGCCGCCATGCAGGCCGTCTTCGATCGCGTGCCCAGCAAGCGGCTGGGGCTCGAATTCGACCCCTCGCATTTCGTGCGGCAATACATCGACCCCGTCAGCGTGGCGTGGCAGTTCAAAGACCGCATTCTCGCCGTGCACGCCAAGGATACCGAGATCATCCAGCCGGTGTTGCAGCAGGTCGGCATTGCCGGCCATGGATGGTGGCGTTACCGCATTCCCGGGCAAGGCATCGTGAAGTGGCCCGAGTTCCTCACGGTACTGCTGCAGATCCAGTTCAAAGGCGGCATCGCGGTGGAGCATGAGGACGAGTTCTGGGATGCGCCGCATAGCGGCAACCTTCCCGCCTTCCCGCAACAGCGCAAGGACGGATTCATCCTGGCGCGACGTTTTCTGGGACAGTATCTGCCCGGACGGCAGGCGTAACCCCAGCGCACCGGAGAGCCGTTACTGATGCTTTCGGCACTGGTTTGCCGGCTTCGGTTTTCCTTTCGAGTTGTCATCCTGGGCGAGCGCCGAGCCGAAAGATCCGAACCGCCGCTTACCGTCAAAGGTGCGGTGTTCTATACTCCCCAGCGAACCGGCTAAAACGTTGCTCAATGCTCGATGCAAAAACGCGGCGTGGACGCACGCCACCTCCGCCTCCGCGCGCATTCCCTGGAGAGGACGATGAAAGTCAACCGCCGCTGGCCAGTTTATCTCGCCCTTATCCTCGTCGGATCCGTCGGGCCGTACGCCTCCTGCCAGGACTTTCACCTGACCATCGGCAAACAGGAAGTGCTGGAATCGAAGATCCTCGGCGAGAAGAGAACCATCCTCGTCGCCACACCACCCAGGATGCCGCCAGGCCTTCCGCTGCTGGTCGTCCTCGACGGCGAAGGGAACTTCACCAAGGTTGCCATCATCGTCGATCACCTCGTGGGAAACGGCCGCCTTCCCCCCATGGTGGTGGCCGGCGTTGTGAATACCAACCGCGGGCGTGACCTGATGCCGGCCTTCGAGGGCGGTGCATTCGCCCCCCGGGCCGTCCGACAAGTTCCTCGCCTTCCTCGCCGACGAGTTGATCCCCAGGATGGCCGGCGAATACCCGATCGGGAAATACCGCATTCTCGCCGGCCACTCGAATGCCGGCATGTTTTCCCTCTATGCCTTCATCCGCCGGCCCGATGCGTTCCAGGCAAACATTGCCCTCAGCCCCAGCTATGGCTTGGATGACCGCTTCGTCGCGCTGCTGGAGCGAGCGCTGGCCAAATCTGGTGGTGCGCCGCGCTTCGTGTTTGTCGGATGGGGCGGAGACGAAGAGCCCGACATTGCCGTGGGCGCCTTGCGCTTTGCCAAAACCTTTGAAGGCACTCCCGGCGCCAACGTTGAATACCACTACGAAGTGTTTCCCGGCGAGACGCACGGATCGGTCGGCATGCGCGCCTTCTATCGCGGGCTGGAATTGCTGGGCCAGCCCGATCCCCCCGCCGCCTTTGGGCCGGCGCGCTATTTGAGCGAAGCACAACGGCGCCGCCACGCGTGGGCGCGGCGCTTTGGATCGTCCTTCGACGACAGCAAGCTGCCGTTGTTTTCCGCATCCTTGCCCATGCTCGATGGAATTTCCTCCGGCGCGAACCTGGGCGCGCTCTGGAACACACTGCAAGCCGACTACGCCGATGACTTCCGCTTCGATCCTGCCGAACAGGCCAACCTGGTTGCCGCGCTCGAGGCCCGGGGGCGCAATGAGGATGCCGCCAGGCTGAAAACGCTGAAGGATTTTGCCGCCGCTGGCGCTGCCGAAAACAACTACGGCGCAGGCGTGGACCTCAAGTCCGGTCTCATCGCTCTTCTACCGCTTCAGGGATCGGCCGACGACCTGTGCCACCCCGGCGCCCCCGGCGTCATTCATGGAGCGCTGCCCGCGCCGGACCGGCACGGAAAAGAAAATCGCGCCTGGCGCTTCGACGGCAAAGGCCAATACATCGAGTTTCCGAAGAACAAGGACTTCAACCATGCCGGCTCCATCAGCGTCTCTGCGTGGGTACGCCCGCACACTCCCGCGGCCTACAGTTCGTGGGTGTCGCAGGTCGGCCCTCGGTGGGGATCGCAGTGGCGGCTGGGGTTCGGCCCGAACCCCGCCGCGCAGTGGGGCGCAACCATCTTTGGAACCCGCTGGACTGACTACTGGATCAACGGCGACGGATTGCCGCTGGACAAGTGGGTCCACACGGCCGCGGTCTTCGACCAGACCCTGGGAGAACTGCACATCTACCTGAACGGCCGCGAGGTCCAGATGGCATACAACCTGCTGCCCTGGGGCTCGAGCGACGGACCCATCCTCATCGGCGCGCAGCGCGACGACGGTGTCTACTTCAACGGCGACGTCAGCGGAGTGCGCGTCTACCGTCGCGCTCTCAACCGCGCAGAAGTGGAGGCGTTGAGCAAGATGGATGAAGGTTCGCAGGCTGGCGGCTCATGCGGCGGGAATTGATCGTCGCGCCGATCGCAAATCGATAAGGCTGAATCGGACCGTTCCCACCTTGGCGGACAAGGCGTCCGCGAGGATGGGACCCTGCCAGCAGTTCTCTATCTGCGGCATCGCGCGAATTATTGCGCCGAGGTCTTCGCCAGGGCGTTCAGGAGTCTCCCGTAGATCGCGAACAACTTCTCCTGCTCCAGCGGCGCGTTGTTGTTCCAGGTTGCCACCACGCAGTAATGCCTGCCGTTCTTGCCCGTAAGCCCGGTAGTCAGGTTCAGGACGCCGCCCTCCGAGCCGCCCTTGAATGCGATCTGCTTCCACTGCGCGGCCTTGGCCAGTCCGGGATTGATGTGCATCGCGTCCGCATCGGCCACCTTCGCCATCAGCGCGCACATCTCATTGGCGGTAAAGAACCATTCGATATCGGTTGCCTGCGCTGCTCCGCTGAACTCGCCGAGATCCGGCAGCGGCAGCGTATCGATTTCGGCAAGCATCGCTCTGCGCCCATTCTCATCCGCCTTGCGATAACGATCGAGGAGCGCCTCGTTGGTCCTGGCCTTGAGCACAAACGCCTCGCGCGTACTCAGGAACGGCTTGTTGCCCGGCGCGAATTTCTGCGCCTCGCCGCGCCCCACAATCGAAAGCATCCCGTCGGCGGCGGTGTTGTCGCTCATCGAGATCATCTGGTTTTCGAGAGTCGCGACCGTCAGTGGCGTTCCGTCAGGCCAATTCTGCAGACTGCCGGACGGAAGCGACTTCCACTTCTTGTCCAGGGGATGCACCTCGTCCAGGCGCCTCTTCCCCCCCGCCACTTGTTCCTGCGCCGCAGCCAAAATGGCCAATTTGAACGCCGATCCCACCCCCAGCGCCTCGTCGGGATGCACCGAGGCCAGCGGCTTTCCATCTTCCAGCACCAGCGCCGATACCTTGCCGGGAAGCCCGCCCATTTCCTTCATGATGTCGTCAAGGCTCTCCGCCTTGTCCGTCTGCGGCGCTCCGAACCATAAGCCGTCGATGCGCCCCTGCTCGTCAAGGTGAATCTTCGCCTCCGCTGTACCGTGTTCCATCACCACGGTGAATCCGTCCGCGGTGGCCTCGGCGCGCTGAAATCGGCCCAGGGCGGCGGTGTACTGCTGGACAATGGCGTCGATCCGCGCCACGGGAATCTGCGCCAGAAACTTGGGCGCAAACCAGTCGGCCTGCGCCGGGCTCTGCTGAAGAATCCGCGCCAGCGCCTGTTGCGGAGTGATGGGCTGCTGCTGCGTCCTGCCGTACGGAAAAAGACAGCCAAGGAGAGCGACAGTCGCCACCGTCATCACGCGCATCGAAGACACCTCTATTTACGAAGTATTTACGAGAAGGCCTCAGGATACTACACGGCAACCTTCATGGGCCTGAACGGAGATACTCGGCTCATTTCGCGCCTTTCACTCAAACAAACAACGGGCGTCCGTGGAAGCGGACGCCCGTTGTTGCATAACCACATTGATGTTTCGTCGGATCAGGCCGCTTCTTCGCCGCCGTGGGGTTCTTCCTTCTTGGCTTCCTCAAGTTGCTTCTCGAGATCGGCGCGCTTCTTGGCCTTGATCTCTTCGCGCTTCTTGGCCTTGGCCTCGAGTTCCTTCTCCGCCCCCAGCAGCTCGATAAACGCGGTTTCGCCACCGTCTCCCTTGCGGAAGCCGGTACGGACGATACGCAGGTAACCGCCCTGCCGGTCGCCATAACGCGGCGCCACGGTTTCAAACAGACGGGTCACAGCGTCGTCGGTCTGAAGAAAGCTGAGCGCCTGGCGGCGCGAGTGCAGATCCCCCTTCTTGCCCAGGGTGATCATCTTTTCCACGTGCGGGCGGACCGCCTTGGCCTTGGCCACAGTCGTCTCCACCCGGTCCCGTTCGATGACGGACGTGACCAGGTTGCGCAACAGCGCGCGGCGATGGCTGGTGTTGCGTCCGAGCTTGAATCCTGCATTGCGATGGCGCATTTGACTAGCTCCTGGCTTCTAGCTCCTGGCGCTAGCTCCTTCTTGCTCGGGAAACGGCATCAACTCAGCCGTACCGCGATCAAGCTGGAGGCTAGTGGCTGGAAGCTAGTAGCTGCTTCCTAAAAGTTTTCTGTCTCCGTCGGCAGCTGTAGATCCACCGAATCCAGCGGCTCGTCTTCCTCGTCGTAGCGGTTGTAGCTGGCAGCCAGCGCAGCCGCCGGCGGAATGCTCGTCGGCCCCGGAACCGCGTTGCCGCTGTCGTCGATCTTCATGCCCAGCGAGAGGCCCATCTGGGCCAGGATTTCCTTGATCTCGTTCAGGCTTTTGCGGCCGAAGTTCTTGGTCTTCAGCATCTCCGCTTCGGTCTTCTGCACCAGCTCGCCGATGGTCTGAATGTTGGCGTTCTTCAGGCAGTTGTAGCTGCGGACCGAAAGCTCCAGCTCTTCCACGCTTCGGTTCAGGTTATCGTTCCTCAGAAGCACTCGTCCTTCTTCGCCGCGCGCTTCAGTCTCGATTTCCTCTTCGAAGTTGATGAAGATGTTCATGTGGTCTTTCAGCAGCTTCGCGGCCAGACCCACGGCGTCGGCGGGCAGCACCGCTCCATTGGTCCACACTTCCAGCGTGAGCTTGTCGTAGTCGGTGATCTGGCCCAGGCGGGCGGCTTCGACAACATAGTTGACGCGGCGCACCGGCGAGTGAACCGAATCGACCGGAATGAAGCCCAGGCCCAGGTCGGCGTCGAAGTTCTTGTCGGCCGAAACATACCCGCGACCCCGCTTCAGGCGCATTTCCATCTCCAGCTTGCCGCCTTCGGAGACGGTGGCGATGTACACGTTCTTGTCCAGGATCTCGACGTCGCCGTCGGCTTCAATCATGCCGGAGGTGACCACGCCGGGCTGGTCGCCGCGCAGGTAGAGCGCCTTGGGGCCTTCGCCCGCCAGCTTGAAAGGAACCTGCTTGAGGTTCAGGATGATGTCGGTCGCGTCTTCGACCACGCCGGCGATGGACTGGAACTCGTGCAGCACGCCCTCGATCCGGATCGCGGTGACCGCCGCGCCCTCGATAGAGCTGAGCAGCGTGCGCCGCAGGGCGTTTCCGATGGTAGTGCCAAAGCCCCGCTCAAATGGCTGGGCGCTGAACTTGCCGTAGGTCTCGGTAAGCGTCTCGGCATCGACTGCCAGCCGCTTCGGCTTCTGGAATCCTCTCCACAACATAGGTCTCGTCTCTTTTCCCGCACGGCATGTACGTCGCGATGCATTTTGCGGCGGCCGCGCAAGTGCTCCTTGTTTTGAAATACAGCTTCCAGCTTCTAGCCTCCAGCTTCTAGCTCTTCGTGCCGGAACCGAAGACGTGCGTTCCACCGCGATCAAGCTAGGAGCTGGAAGCTCGCAGCGAGTAGCTGCTTTACTTTGAGTACAACTCCACGATCAACTGCTCATTGATGGGCAGGTTCACGTCCTTGCGTCCAGGCAGCGACAGAACGCGGCCGGACATGCCTTCGAAATTCGCCTCCAGCCAGACAGGAACGGGGTTCGCCGCCGCGTATTGCGTGCCCTGCTCGATGATGAGGTGCTTCTTGGCGTGATCGCGAATGGAGATTTCGTCGCCCACGTTCACCTGGAACGACGGGATGTTTACCTTCTTCCCGTTCACCTGCACATGCCCGTGACGAACTACCTGGCGGGCCTGGCGGCGCGAGATGGCGAAGCCCAGCCGATACGCCACGTTGTCCAGCCGGCGCTCCAGTTGCTGGATCAGCAGCTCGCCGGTGACCCCCTGCGAACGGCTGGCCTTTTCGTAATACTCGCGGAACTGGCCTTCGAGCGTGAAGTACATACGCTTGGCCTTCTGCTTCTCATGCAGCTGCAGGCCGTAGCCCACGATCTTGGCCTTGCGGTCCTTGCCGTGCTGCCCGGGGGGAAAGTTGCGTTTCTCAATCGGACACCGGTCCGAGGTGCACTTCGTGCCTTTCAAAAAAAGCTTGGTGCCTTCGCGGCGGCAAAGGCGGCAGACTGCTCCCGTATAACGAGCCATTCTTCTCTTCTTCTCCTGACTTCGGATGACGGCCGGTTTACGCGTGATGCGGCTTCTAGCTACTAGCTCCTGGCCTCTGGCTTATCTCGATCAAACGATCAGCTTAGACTCGAGCTTGCAGATGGCTCACCGCAAATGGGACGCTTCGTCCCGGCCCTGTTTCGTCTCTAACCACTGGCTGCCTGCTGCCCATTCTTCTGCCCGGAATCCACAATCCTCTTCGAAAGTGGCACGATCGAGCTGGAAGCGAGCAGCTGGAAGCCGGTAGCTGCTTCTTACACCCTTCTCCGCTTCGGCGGCCGGCAACCGTTATGCGGCACCGGGGTCACGTCGCGAATCGACTTGACTTCGATGCCCGCGGCGGCCAGCGCCCGAATCGCCGACTCGCGCCCCGATCCTGGACCGGCGACCCGTACGTCCACCGTGCGCAGACCGTGGTCGCGCGCCATGCCGGCAGCGTTCGAGGCTGCCTGCTGCGCCGCGAACGGCGTCCCTTTGCGCGACCCGCGGAATCCCAGCGAGCCCGCGCTCTTCCACGAGAGCGTGTTCCCCATCTGGTCGGTGATCGTCACAATGGTGTTGTTGAAGGAGGCCTGAATATGCGCCACACCGTAGGGCACATTCTTGCGCTCGCGCTTCTTGAACTTCTTTCCCTTGCCGGCTTTCGCGCCGGCTTTTTCCGGTTTCGCCATTAGGTCTTCGCCGTCGCTTTCTTCTTGCCTGCGATTGTGCCCTTACGGGGTCCCTTCCGGGTGCGGGCATTGGTGTGGGTGCGCTGGCCGCGAACCGGGAGCGACCGGCGATGGCGGTTGCCGCGATAGCTCTGGATGTCGATGAGGCGCTTGATGTGCATCTGGACGTCCTTGCGGAGGTCGCCCTCGACGTCACCCTCGTCCTCAATTACCTGGCGGATGCGGTTTACCTCGTCCTCGCCCAGGTCCTGGACTTTCTTGAAGCCGTCTACGTTGGCCTTGTCCAGGATCTTGCGCGCACGAGGATTGCCGATGCCGAAGATATAAGTGAGCGCGATCCGTGCCTGCTTCTGGCGGGGTAGATCAACGCCGGCGATACGTGCCATGCTGAATCCTCTGGTGCTGCCTGTGATGTGCCCCGGCAATGCGCCGGTTCGCACGGGTTACTCGGAAATCCTCCGGGGTTCATCGCAAGCCTTGTGCGGCTAACTAGCCCCTGTCCAGGTGTCAGGGATCAGGGTTCAGTGGTCAGTAAAGCCTATCGAGCGGCAAGCTGTTTTTACTGATCCCTGATCCCTGAAACCTGATCCCTTTCGTGGAGGGTTTCCGTTCGAATGCCAGGCCGTCTAGCCCTGGCGCTGCTTGTGCTTTGCGTTTTCGCAGATCACCCGAACCACCCCGCGGCGGTTGATGACCTTGCACTTCACGCAAATCTTCTTCACTGATGCACGGACCTTCATGTTGTTACCCTTCTCCGCGCATCCGTTGACGACGCGGAACGTTTTCGGCTCTAAGCCTTCCAGCCTTCAGCTCTCAGCTTCGCGATCGACGCATCACTCGGCGCCCGCACCCTGCTGAAAACTGGCCATTGTTCACTTGTACCGGTACACGATGCGGCCGCGATTCAGGTCATACGGGCTCAGTTCCACGGCCACGCGATCTCCGGGGAGAATCCGGATGAAATTCTTGCGCATCCTGCCCGAAACATGAGCCAGCACTTCGTGGTTGGTTTCGAGCTTCACCTTGAACATGGCATTCGGCAACGTCTCTACCACCGTCGCCATCACCTCAATCGCATCTTCCTTCGACAAATAATGTGCCCTTCTGCCGGCTGCCTGCCGGCTGGTCAACCGATTTCAGCTCCTAGCTTCTAGCTGCTAGTTCATCCTGCTGAATCAAAACTCATCGCTCCCGCACAGAAAAGCTGGGAGCTATGCTGGGAGCCAGAAGCTACTCGGTCAGAATCCTCGCTCCGCTTGCGGTCACCGCGACCGTGTGCTCGAAATGAGCACTC